>Ga0214544_1002366_pt1 | contig 39778 bp, 14 predicted proteins | sample CNSS3metaG_FD_160074 | JGI IMG/M metagenome (GOLD analysis project Ga0214544, IMG submission 160074) | Root nodule microbial communities from cowpea collected in UCLA plant growth center, Los Angeles, California, USA - CNSS3 | ecosystem: Host-associated > Plants > Roots > Nodule | place: USA...
TTTCGGGATGCGATCCTTACTTGAATCCTTATCTTAATATATACACTACACGCCACCATAAAGTCTCCCCACGGGACTCATGGAATTACGCCTATCACCTAATCAGAATCATGCTTCTCATACAATTCCCACCTCTTTTTGGTCATTCATCCAAATTTCATGTTAAAACATCACGAAGCCACAAACCCATGATTAATCTCATACCAAGCATGCCAATTTCGTTCATAAACTCCAAACACCCAAGCATATTCACTTATATCATATTTAGGAGGAATAATCTAAACAATGCATGCAAAAAAAATCATTTAAACAGTCAAGGAAACATAGCACACATTCGCACACTCGCTCAGGCGAGATGCTGGCCTCATTGATGCAGCGGATTCTCGCCCAGGCGAGATAAGCAACAGGGGTTTTTCACGAATTCTCGCTCAAGCGAGATCTCCTCGCCTGAGCGAGACAGGGCGTCGCTCAGAACGTGGATTGGTCGCCTAGGCGAGCGTTCGAGGCAGAACCTTAGGCGAGCCTCTGATATTCTCGCCTAGGCGAGACGAGCTCGCTTGGGCGAGAATATCAGATCTCCCCCACTGTTCCACGCATGCAAACCCCAGAAACACACCAACCAAGCATTTCAGTTCAACTTCACACGAGCACAAGCATCCCCAGATCATTTTAAACACAAAACAGTGACGAGACAAGCAACATACTCTAAAACGAAAAGAGGCTAGCTTCCCTTACCTTGGTTTAAGTACCAAAAGACAACAGACCCGCAATCTACGAAAATAGCAGCTCCGGAACCAAGGAAGTGAGCTAGAAACATGGAAACCAGGACAGAAACACAAGTACATAGTTAAACCCTACCAAGACCAACGTACAAGACAGTGGGAAGGAGGAAACTGACTAAAGATCTCGAGTTTTAACTTACCTAGAGACAGGGTGAAAGTAGCTAGCCAAGGAGGAGGAGGCTTCTCTTCTGGATTTCAGAGCGTTTGAGGGAGGGGGAACCAGTTTCTGAAAAGGGGACAAAAGCATTGAATGAGCTGAAATGGGGGTATAGGGGGGTCCCTTTGTGGGTTGGCCTTAGGCCCACGAGAGGTTAGGCCCAAAACGCAAAAACTGAATTGGGGCTTACAGTTGTTGCAGGTAGAATCTCGTGACTTCCGTTAATGACCTTATTTGAAAAAAATATGGCCCGTGAAGATTGATTGGATGATAGAGTTACAGTGCACTAAATTAGATTACATTTAAGTGGCAAGGAGAGAAGAACAAAACCATTGAATGGGGAGGCAAGCTGGTTCAATTGGACCTAAAAGGTGCTGCTGGAGTCACCTCAAAGAACTCCGGTAACTGTTGGGTGCGATTCAACGTCACGAGGTCATGGTTCTAGTTGACTGTTGAGCATCTCGTAATCTCATTGCTTAAGAAACAGTGGCAGCTTCGGGTTTTCCCCATGCTAGAGATAGAACAATATTGGGATAAGGTAGGAGATGAACATGGGGCCAAAAACTGGTACTTTGCACTTGTGAGGTTTCAATTGTAAGGGCTGCCCATTCACAAAATTTGTATTTATGCTAGATAGATGGGGTGGATGTAGTATTGGGTATGAGAAAAATAAGGTCCAATTTCAAAGAACCCCCACAAGGAACTAACAATAATTTATTTTATTAGATCAATCCCCACTTTCGCGGGACATAAATCAAATTAAACTGATTGATTTATTTGATCATTCCATGGAAAAATCCTAAAAGGCCATGTCTGTTTTTGTGATTTGAATCCTTATGTTCAAATTTATAATTTTTAATGTTAATGTTCAACTTTTAGTTCTTCCTTGACATATAGGACCATTTAAATAAGAACCAATCAAACTCATAAGCGTGAAGAATATCTAAATTTGTACTGAAATATATTTAGCGTTAACAAATGAGGGAAATACAAAAGACTCTGTCACTATATAAGATTGAAGGGACCAACATTCCTAAATTGAGTCCCTTGTTCCAGCCCTATCATATATATCATTAGTGAAGAAAAAAGGATTGCAGAAGGAGATTTTTGTGTGGATTATATGGCACTATTTAAGATTACGGCTGTTCCATATAAATTCCCTATCTCTATGATTGAAGTAATGTTGGATGAATTGGCTGGGGCAGCAATGTTTTCGAAATTGGATTTGAAAATTGGGTCTCAAAAAATGGAAGATGAAGAATTCCAATAACAACCTCCTTGGCTAACCAGGGATAGAACGAGTTCCTTGTGTTGCCATTTAGACTCATGCGTGATTTCTATACTTTTCTATGCGCTTTCTATACTTTTCTATGCTTGATGACTGAAGCTCTAAGAACCTACTCATTAAGAAGTAAATGAGGAAAGATAAAGGGTGATGCCGGGAATTCTGTAGACAGAGTAATATAAATAAAGAGTGAATAGGATATGGAGTTAGTTAATTGAGGAGTTGTTGAGGGAGAGTCTAGGCCCTTGGGACCTTCATGAATGACTGGAAGCGTTCATTGACAGAAATGAAGTCTACCACATTTTCTTTTACATTTTCATGTTACTCTTGCGTCAATGTTGGATTCCTCTGTTTTTATTTTCCGCTATATCCTTGTGATGTCCGAAGAAGGTTTCGGATTCATACCCAATTCATTGTAACCTTATATTTGCACTACATTCTTTTGAAATTTTATTCAAATGATGGCAAAGAAAATGTCCTTCCAAATCTGCAGGTCTTTAATGAATTTAATGCCCGAAAGCCAGATAGCTTCAACATTTTCAAGGGAGTCACAAGAAACTACCTCTTTATGGGGATAGTGGCAACAACTGTTGTGCTCCAGGTTAGCAATAGATACTGATGTTACCACACAGATAGTAGGAAAATTGCAGAGAACAAAATTCTGATTACAATTGAAATAGTAGAAAATTTAGATGTTGAAAGGTAAAAGAAAAACTCCCCGTGGAATTATTGACCCCAAAAAATACCTAAATGGATGGTTCACCCTCTCCACCACCCTCCATTCCCTTCGAATTCCCCGCCCCCGATATTGCTGCATCATTCTTTCCAAGCTGCCCAGTGTCCTTTCTGTTTGAGACATGCATTATATTGTCCTCCACCCCTTTCCCAAACTAGCCTATATACTCTCCCTTGGAGGGTATACTTCAATAGAGGGCATGGTGTTCCGGCACATCAGTTAGTCGTGTTAAAGTCTTCAGTTGTTTGCTTTTATTTATGACATATTGGTAGGGCTACCATAACTTGGTTACTGTTTTGCAGATTGTCATCATTGAATTTCTTGGAAAGTTCACTAAAACAGTCAAGCTTGATTGGAAGCTGTGGCTCATTTCTGTTATTATAGCATTTATCAGGTCAGTTGGTGATCACCCGTACTAGAATTCATAATGTATCTTGCTCTTTGCATATGCTTTTTTCTTCTCCGATGAGTTATTTTTGGAGATTGACTTTGATGAATGCTTGGGAGAGAGCCTTGATTTTTTTTAATACTGGGCGCATATGTACTACTCGAAAGACAATTATGCATTTATGCAAATCCATGTTGCATGCGCGAATGCTAACTGAAATTATTCCTCTGCTCCCTCTTCCCTTCCCCGATTCTCTCAGCTGGCCTCTTGCTGTGGTTGGAAAGCTGATACCAGTACCTGAAGCTCAATTCAGTAACGCTGTTCGAACATGCTTTGAAAAATTTAAGAAGACGGAATCTGAGGCGTCTCAACGGAGATAAAAAATAGGCTTCTCAACAGAGTCAAATCCAGCTTGCCTTCGCTCCGTCTCATTTATTGATGGGTTTACCTACATTCTTCCGACGATGATAAGTTATATAAAATTTGTACAGAGATTCTACACATAAAAAAGTTGGATTTGTTTTATACGTAGGTTCTAACCAAGTTAGGTTTCTTATATACGGAAATTTAGCTAGTCTTCATATTTTCTTGCCACCAGTGTATTTTCTGTATGACAAACGCTGATTTATAATTTCATGTTTGAAAAGTTGTAGAGATTTATATGATAGCTCCGGTTCATTGTTTAAATACAGATTTATAATCTTGACCTAGATGATATTGATCAATTTCCATTTGGCACAAGTTTTACTCTTTCTTAAATGAAAAAAATAATAATAATTACATGTCACGTAAGTATTGATCAAGACTACACTGTACATAGTCCCAAGCATGTAATAATTTTGCGTGGCAGAGAGGAGTTTACTTTGTCAGGTTTTCATAGAGCAGACAATGGAAATGGTGCATGGCCAGCTCAACCGTTGGGGCATATCTGCCGACCGAATATGCTGGGGACTGGAGACCTTTCTGGACACCTTCACACAACACCACATCTTCTATCTGCGCATCAACCGCCAAATAAATATGGATATATATTACAATATAGGAAAACATCTAATCAACCTTGCAAAACCAATGCTTTTACCTGCACTTTCTCACTATCTTGTAAACTTTTTTCCACAAAATCTGTGTCATTCTGCTCAGTCAAAGAGAAGGCGGTACGTGTCAGTGTTTTAAATTCACTGCAATTATTTTAATAAGAATTTATTTATTTATTTTCTAACCCTAGTGATTTGTGGTGTTAAAACCCACAAACTAACACTCCGTCCTTTATCATGTAGAAATGTATTAATGAAGGTCTTGAGGCTTCAGTGTAAAAGAAAGTCTCGAGACTTCACTATACTTGCACACAAAATCCATCAAAAGTATGAGGGCAAAGATCTGAACTTCTCATTTCATAATATTTCATTAATCACAAAGTGTTTCCGCCTAGATTACCTAACGGTGGCTAAGTTTCTTCAAATCTAATTCCATGAACAGTAGTTACAAACTATCAGAACAAGTTTCATTGGAAGATTATTTTTTTTATCCCAATTTGAGTAGAATCTGATTATTGCGTACATAACTAGGAGTTACCTTCAGAGAGCGTTCAAGATAGTAGTCAAATATTACTTGACATTTGTTGGGTCCTAGTGGAACCACAAGATTGGTGTCCATCCAAGGTCCGTACCTGTGAATGCCAGCAAGCAACACAAGTTATAAAGCATGCTAATTTGCAAAACCAATACATTGAATGTATCAAAATATCTTTTTTAAATGAATAAGATGACTAAAAAATTATCTGCCATGCTTAAACAACAATAAAGCAAGCACCTATTAATCATGAAGTTTGGGTAAATAAAAGCATATATAGCTTTTCTTCCAAGTCGATCATAATTCTCTTCACTTTTCTCTGAGCTACCTTCACAACTCTGGATGCTAACCTTTTCAAACATCTGTTGTCTCATTCATAAACCATCCTTTTAGTACATAAGCAATCAGATGTGTAACAAAAAAACAAAAAACAAAATGAAAATCCAGTGCCAAAAGTTTCATATTTTAGTTAGTAGACTGATAAAGAGAATTATTTATTCTGGCTGCAGAAAAGGATGAAAAGTCATGTAACAAGGGTTCCAAAAAACCATCTACATGACTCAATTTTCATGCTACAGTACAATAGCATGTAAAATGAAAAGATTTTTTTTTAAAGACAGTAAAGAACCTTACAGTGATAGAATAGGAATCCATCTTAAGACCAGAAGCAAGGCCTTTATGTGCATACGGCACATGATAGCCACCATCTAAGTAGTTATCACAGAATACCTGCAAAAAAAGACCCTGCAATTGCTAAAGTCCTAGCAACTCCTTGAATCATACAAACAAGCTGATGCTTAAAAATTCTTGTAGTTCACTGGTGAGATAAAGCAAACAGGTTTACCTATTATACGTGAGAGTGAAGTTTCATAAACCAGGTAAAATATCTGGTGACATAACTATTAGGAAAATGAAACTGCACCTCAAGTAATAAACATAACTTCCAGTAAAATGAATAAAAAATAGTCAATTCACACCTTCCAATTGCATTCAATTGTGTATTCACGCCTGCAAACATAACTTAGTGAAGAATCGATTCCACTGGAACTCAGTACTTCTGAACAGCTACCCAGCCATTCCTTTGACACATTATGACAATCAACTTCTTTCTGAGAACGATTCTCTTTCTCCAAATTGAGAAGAATAAAAGGTCCCCAGGTAGCTACTTTGATTGGTAAAAGGCCAAAGTCCTACCCTTCATGGTGACAGAGAAATCAGTTGACCTTTCCCTCGGAAAAATATACAGTACAATTAACTTATCATAGAACATGTCTACATACATTTACATTGAAATTTCTCATTCCTGATATTCTAGTGGCCTTTAGAAGTGCTCCATTGAAACCATAAGTCCACCCCTGCAGAAATCATAGTATTTTCATATCTCAGTTTCCAAAACAAAGAAAAGAAGTAAAAATAGAAACCTACTGTGAGAAAGTATCAGATCATGATAACTGAGTAACAACCATTACCTATGAAGGAAAGCTTGACAATTATGCCTTCAATTTCACAAGGATCAGAATATAAAAATGGAGGGGATCTATAGAGAAGAGAATCAAAATAAGTATGCTAATATGCATATTTATCACTGTTGGTAAACTCACATGATAAGGGCAGACAAAGCACGACTTCTTTCCACTCCCATAAGCAAGAAGGGAAGCATGATGACGACAGACATTGTGAAAGGCACGGACCATGCCACTGTCATCACGACAGACCACATATTCCACATCTCCTAGTCTGCAATATTTAGTCACCACTTCATTCTCAGAAACTTGGAAGAAAAGAAAATGAATACAGTGCACTACTGATTAACTCACTCCTAAATATTCTTTCTCTCTACTAAGAACCAAATGGAGCTACAATCGGAAAACTGTCATTAACATGTCCAAATACCATAAAATGAAATCAAGTCTACGAATTTCTATTGAAGAAAAAAATAGATGGATTGGAAAAGAAAACCTTCCACTGAAATAGTCACGGGGATCCTTTATCTGCTCCGTGGATCCTGTAATAAAGATTCAGTGAAACTCGAGAACTTTTGGCGGACAGAAAGTCAGGTAAAAGTAGAAGACATAATTGAAACTTGAAATGGCTTCTTTAGACTTGTAAAAGAGAAAAAAAAAAGTTTATGCGTAAACTAATATGTAAATTTTTTTTATATAATTTCTTTAAATCTTTATTTTTGATTTATGTAAAAATTACTTTCACCTTATTTCTCTTTACTTCTTATCTTTTTCTCTTAAACAGAGAAGTTTGTTTGTTGTCTTACTCCCAAAAGGGAGAGGATCACATTTCATATTTGTGCAACCAGTAAAAATGGTTTGCATAAAAATTAAAATCATTTTATTCTTTTCAATCATCGAAACTATTCATCGGATTGAAATTCTACATCTACAATTTGTTTTCCTCGAGGGGTCAAGAAAGCAAAACGAAAATAGCCAAGAAAAGAAGGGGGAAAAGGTTGAATCTTTGGGCAGAATAAAACTGACCCACTACTTGCCAGCCTCTGTAGAAGACGCGATCGAGCTCAAGGTGGAAGAAAGAGGGGTCGGTGTACCATGATGTTGGGGGGGTAACGGCTTCCTCTATAGGAGTCTTCGGATTGAAGTGGTGGACAAGTCTCTGAGTCTGAGATGTTTGGATGTCTGAATTGTGAATAAGGCAACGAGAGAGTATTGAACTTTTGTTTGAAAAATTAAGGTTTATGAGTTGTTCTTGTCGAGGAGTAGAGATAAAGGGTATCAGCTGCATGCTCATTGCCATTTGCATCTTCGTTACAGTTCACTTGTTTTCCTTTGTTTCTGCACTGCCCACGCTGTATATATACAACTAATCACAATAAATAAAAGTTCATACTAACTAACACTTATGTACCTTGCTTTCTCCATTAAATTAATAAATAAATAATTTAAATCAAAATAATATTTTTAACGGGCATCTCCTCGATTAGTTTGCATCCACTTTTATATTTTGAAAATACCTTATTTTGAATTATATGGGATGTATGACTTCTCTAGTCTATATAAACATATATATATATATATATATATATATATATATATATATATATTTATTTATTTATTTATTTATTTATTACGAAATTATACATTAATGAAGGGGCTAAGAGTAATTTAGAAATAATGGCATAACAAATTGAATAAATAATAAATCTTTTAATAAAAATAACACAATAGATTCAATAAACAATAGATTTCACGTTAAGATAAACGTAGGAGGACTTTGCATCTAATTTATAATATTATAAAATTATCTTATCTTTATCGGATATGAGATTTATGACATTTTATATGAATTACTCATACATAGGAAATCAATGATTATGTAGGACCATGTTCCTATATCAAATAACAAGCTCTTTTATTATTTTTATGTTAATATAATCAATTATACAAATAAATTATATAACTTTTAACACTAATCACAATTTTGCCAAGGACTTATATAATTGATTATCTAAGGTCCATGATAAATATATTTTTAATTCTTTAATTTTAATGCGAAATTAGAATTTGTACATGTTTCTAATTTTTATACCGATTGCAATTGTTAACGCAGTAATAAAATATCGTCCTCTAATATTGATTCGTTGAATATTAGATTCCTATTTTACATAATTTTGAGCAAATGAGATTTAATAGAATTGTAAGCATAAAGTTATAGTAAAAACTTAAATCCATATAACAAATGTCAAAAGATTGATTTCAGTAGGTTTATAAGAGTGAGTTTCATTGGGGAGATACAACACCAATAAGACCTGAGCCTAACCACATAAGAAATTGACACCACTCTCAACCCAAAGCCTTAAAGTAATGGGTTTATGGGTCTTTATCCTTATATAGTGCTTTACTTTCTCATTTCTAGCCAATGTGGGACTTAGACTCACACTTGAATTTCTAATATAATTTTCCAATTGTGACAAAACCTAACATGTTCTATTTATAATCACAAACAACCCCCAATTTTCTAATTATGAAATTGCTCATAGAATAAAAAAATACAATAAAACCATAAATAGACCACTGAGATAAAAAAAACATCAACAAAACAACAAATATAAAGAGTAGAAACTATAATCTAGAGTCTTACATCAGTCCTCCAACAACAACAAAAAATTAGTTATGCATAATGTAAAAAAAAAAAAAATGGGCAGAAGAAGAGAAAATGATGAAGATGAAGAAAGACAGTTTTCCTGAACGATCCTCTCCTTTTTATTTTTCTACATTTTTTTTCAATTGCTGAGGTGGTTGATGAAGATGAAGAGAGAGAGTTTTTCTAAACGATCCTCCCATTTTTATCTTTTCCACATTTTTTTCACTTGCTGAGGTGGTTATTTCTCTCCCTCGACCATTTCTCCATTTTTCTCTTTCTCTTATTTCCTTTTTTCTTTAAATCCTTGCGAGTTCATGTCATCTTAAGATTTATTGCTGAAAAATTCACATGTGAAAAAATTCACAAGCCACATGTGAAACTCGCTGTTTTGTATCTTATATTTCATCCTATATTCTAGATCCAAATCTATAGGTTGTGAAAAAAATGCATAAGTCACCTGTGGATCTCACTGATTTGCTTCCTTCACTTTTGACGTTAACTCCTTCCAACTATGATTGTACCTCAAAACACCTATTTACACAAACAATGCACAAACTCAAATGTATCATCCAAAACAAAAATAATACATAATGAAATCATTCCAATAATGTAAAAATAAATAAAAATGGTCTAACTAATGCATGAATACACATACATTTTATATGCTCATCATTTAGCATGCAGTTTAATACACACAAAAAATAATAACATCACTAGGTTACGACGAATTTCAATTTTACATCCAAAATTAAGAACTAAAAACATATTTAACCCTAAATTATATAAAATAATTTTTTGTATTTTTTATATATATTAAGTAATAAAAACATATTTAACCTAAATTATATAAAATATTTTTTTGTATTTTTTATATATCATGACCTTGTAATTAAGTATACTGTAATTGATTACGTGGCTATAATTAAGAAAAGAAAATGAATAAATTTCATCATTATTAAATATGAATATATTAAATGAGAATTGTAATAAATTATGATTAGCTAGAATTAATTATGCACATTTTTAAATGCAAATTCAATTAAAAATTGAGTCTAAGAATTGTTTTTTTGAATTGCCGATAATCCATGAACATTTCATTGCTCAGAAAAATGACTGCCCTCTCGTTCCCACCCATTTCAAATCGTCAGTGCTGGAAATGTTAAAAGGTCCACACAATGGAGTTAGCATTGTGAAACTGAAAGCCAAATATTTTCCTCATCACACATCTGAAACTGACAGTTTAAACTACTCATGTGGTCTATCAGACTATTCAATGTTAAAGCAATCTCTGTCCTTCTGCTGTTTGTCTTATTTTGTGCTTCAAATCTATGGATTTTGCTCTTCACTTCAACCCAACTACAACCAGGATTTGGTTTAAGACCTTTGTCTTTCATTAATTTTCGCACTCGTGCAGCCTCATTCCACCAACCAACTCTTGCATAGAGATTCGCCAGCTGCTGAAGAGTAGTTGAACACCCCGGTTCCAGCAACAACCTATTCTCTGCTGCATGGATTCCAATCTGAACACTTCCATGAAGCCTAGAGGAAGACAGTAGTGAACCCCATACTACAGCATTAGGAAAAACAGGCATATTTTGAACGAAATCACGAGCCTCCACAAGTAAACCAGCTCGACCAAGAAGATCTACAATGCAAGAATAATGATCTACTTCTGGCTGCACACCATGCTCAATCATGGAATTAAAGTAAACTTGGCCTTCTTTGACAAGACCGCCATGTCTGCATGAAGATAAAACACCAAGGTAAGTAACAGCATCAGGATTAACACCCTGCTTTATCATCTCCTCGAAGAGACTAATTGCCTCTTGAGCAAGCCCATGCTGCGCATAGCCGCTAATCATGGTATTCCATGTGATAACATCCCTACCCTCCATATTTTCAAATATGTACAAGGCCTCATCAATTGCCCCACATTTGGAATACATAGCAACGAGAGCATTATCAATGTGGAGGTAAGAGTGAAAACCCAGGTGAATTATTTGACAATGAGCACATCTCCCATATTCCAGTGCTCCACTGCCCATACATGCACTTAGAAGACTAGTGTACGTAAAATAATTTGGTCTCAAATCTGATCCCCTCATTTGATGATAGAGCTCCAAACACATGTCAACACGCCATGCTTGGGCAAACCCAGCAATAATAGCCGTCCACGAAACTACATTTCTAACAGGCATTTCTTCAAACACACGGTATGCATCGTCCAATAAGGCACACCTGCCGTACAAACTTATTAAAGAACTTCCGACATAAACATTGGCAATGAACCCAGTTGTTATTGCTAAGCAGTGATACTGAATTCCTCCCCAAAGGTCACGCTTGGACCCACATGAGCTCACAGCCTGTGACAAGAAGCACACATCAATTCCGAACCTTTGTTCCATCCGTAGAACAGAGGACTGAATATTCATTTCAGTTGTAGTCCTCAGACTAGGTGAATTGTAACCAAGAGGAATGGTCATGGTTGCATTGTTTTCCAACATGTTCTCAATGAGCCTCAGATGGCTTTGACGACTCTTAACATCAGCACCACGTTTTTTGGGGGATACAAGGTTAAGAACTCTTAGTGCATTGGTTAAGACTTCGTTTGATAACAATTTATGGGAAGAGAAAGGCCTAAAATTTTGATTTCTAAGACAAAATGATGGATTCGTTGTGAGGAATGCATTCATTGATTGAAATTGAATCCTTAGATGGAACAATTTTGCGGACATTCTTATCGGATTGAGGCCTCCTTCCTGCTGGTGACAAAAATATGTCGATGTGCAGAAAAAACATGACACTGTGTATGTATGGACGTGTGTAATGTGCTTATCCTAAAATTCAGAAATTCACTCTATTTATAGTTCTCGGTCCCCTTATTTAACTGATTCAATAATCTTATTTTAATTGAAAAATCATTGTTAATAAATTATTTAATTCAATAATATTTCTTTAAACATTTTACATTATCTTTTCTATATTCAATAAAGAAGTTAAACAATTCATTAAAAAAACAATCATTTGTATAAACAATTTTGAATACCATAAAATCTATGTTGAATAAAAAGTAACATTTTGTTGATAAATAACTCATAAAATAATTAAGCAACTTTCGTGATAAAAAGGTTTTTGTCTCACATGTGTAAAGTGTACAAAACACAAGGTTTTATTAGTCGTAAATTTATTTTTGTTTTTCTTTTAACATCAGAATTGAAGATTAACATAAAAAAGGGAAAAATATGAAATAAAAATATGGTAAACACCCAGAATACTCCAAAAAAACAAATTACAGATTCAATTATTCCATATCGAACCTGTAATTGGTCTTGAGTCGTTGAATATGGAGCAAAAGATTTAAACAGCAACAGAGTAAAAGTAAAAAACAAAATTGGGTTCATCATAAAAAATGAAAAATAAAAGATTCTACATCATTGAATTGAAAGCATGAACAATTGAGCAGCCCTTTCTGTTAATTTCTTTCTCAACTCATAAAGCGCCAGCATAAACTGTTCCAACTCACGTTCACTCATCTCATCAATGGGGTCCTCCCACCATCTTCTGCTCAAACCCTTAACCATTTTTTCAGTTTCTGTCAGATTCTTCTTCTCCAACGCCAAATTCTTCACTGCCTCCTCGTATTGCATGTTGCTTTCTTCATATGACCCTCTTGACTCTGATGCTACCAACACTTTCGCTCCCTTCAGGTAGCTTCCAACAATGGCTTCCACGTCAGGGTGACCGAAGCAGAACAACTTTTCAGCCGGAGAAAACACAATTATGGCTATGTTCACATTGCACAGAATGCACAGTTCACTCGCTTTTTTGAACAACCCCGCTCTTCTTTTCGAGAATGTCACTTGCTTGTTGCTGGATTTCTCAATCTTCTTTATCACGATCTTCTTCCTCCCTGTGTTTTTCTTCTTCTGCGGCTGCTTTAACCTATCCATGGCTACAGCAAAATCAGGATTATCCATGCTTACAGGAACAAGATGCTTTTCCATGCCCTAACAATACTTTACCTCTCATCAAATTATTTACGTATATGTATATTTATATTCATCATTCTTTATTGCCAACAAATCCTACTTTTACGCCTTCTCTTAGATTATGTATTTGCAAATATTTGTAATTACATTAATTACAAATAATTGAAGATTCATCATTGATTTATTCTCCTAATAAAATCCTACAATTACGTACTGTCTTAGAATTTAATTCAATTACGTAATAATGTAAGTATATATTTTCCCTCAAAATAAAAAAATTTATAGATCCTTCATTCCGATTTTCAACATGTTTCAGGTAATGAAAGGTAAATTAACAAATCAACTTGAGGTTTTATTTTGGAAGCAAATATGTTTGTATTTATGGAAAACAAGTTGTGATTCCGTTTTCTTCTCCTTTTTATACGCGGCGCATGTATATGAATAAATATAAGACTGTATTTAAATATATCTTTATTTTAAAAAAGGTAATAAGATAATACTTTTTACATTTACCTCAGGACTACACAGTCTTGTTATAATAAAAGTAGTAACAAAAAAAATATAATATAGGTAACTCAAATCGACAACAAATATTTTTTTAAATAATAATATTATCATATTTAAGGCTCGTGTAATTCTAGGCCCAAGCACCAATCATTTGCCTCATCGATTTATTCTTATATTACAAATCAGAATATAGACTTTAATGAGTAAGATTCTTATTACTTTTACTCTTTTAATATGATTTTTTTTTTCAAGAAGGTTTAATTATTTTTTGAGTTTCGGTTCCTAATAGATTTTTGATGTACGTTGAATCCTCAAAATTTTAAAATCTTTTAATTAAATTCTAACAGTTAAATATTGTGTTGTCAATTTTGTGATGTGGTATTTATCTTATACCGTTATTTTCTTTAAATACCATTACATAATATTTCTTCATAAGAGATCCTTGACGACGAAATCTATCCTAAACATTTACTTTATTAACGAAAATTATTTTTAAACTTAATTAAAATAAAAATAAATAAATTATAAAAATATTAAATATATAACTATAAAATTATGAAATATAAAAAAAAATCATTATATTTAAAAATAATTTAGAAATCAATTATAATTTTGTATTTGTTATTATTTTAATAGTTAATAATTTTTTATTTTATAAATTAATATTTAAATCAGTCATTATAATAACTAATAATTTTTTATCACTAAAACTGGTTATTAATAAAAGATTTAGTGATAATGTTAATTGTTAATTTGTTTAAATTCACACTTGAAGAGTTGATTTTTAAAGCGGATGCAAACCCTTATAGCTTCTAGTTGTTTAGTGACAATTTTTGACTTACACAAACAAACATGAACCTAATCATGACCAGCGTGGATTTTATTTGTTTTGCATAGAATTTTAGCCAAATCTAAACTTTCTAAACTTTGAGATTTCTTGTAGTGATAAGTGTTTATTAAATTAAAATATTACAAAAAGTATTAAGTCTTTCCTATTACTTGTACTATCAGGATATATTTACCGCCAATGTAATGGAAGATATATAGATTGTTATGATAAAAAATAAATTGAGAAATCAAGTAATAAATTTATAAATATTTTAAAAATAAATTAACATAGTTAATATAAGGTCGAATTAAATTTTAAGTTTGATAAATTTGAAAACTTTTGATTAAGTTTCTATTAAATTTTTATAATTGACTACTCACAAAAATTATATTTTTTTAATTAAGTGTTTGTGTTCTATTTAATATTTTTGTTAATTGGGTAATGTGATGGTTAATTAGATTATATAACCATTATTTTACTTAATTACCTTAATTAGTTATCATCAAATATAATGTTAAATACGTTTTAGTTCATAAACTTTAACATAAAATTGAAATTTGTTTCTATTTCAAATTTTGATATAATTTTGTTTTTAAATTTTAAAAATAAATAGATATAATCTTTCTAATCCAATTGTGTTAAACTTTTTAGTACATCAGATGATATTTTAAGCTATCATTTGAACTATTTACATTATTTGACATGTTTCAACTCAAATGACAACTTTAATCATTTAATATATAAAAAAAAAAAGTTAACATCATTGAGTTAAAAAAGCTATATTCACGGTTAAAGTTTAATAATGAAAATGTATTAAAGTTTGGAATATAAATTTTCGTATACAGGTTTAGAGACTGCATATTTAATCTATCTTATAATTTAATATTTACCAAGAGGGTAAAGTGTTATATATATACCAAGAAAATAACATTTTTGAAACAAGAAAAAGATTAAATATAATTATTTTAAAATATTAAATTAACAATTTTGAATAAAGGCTAAAGCTATACTATTTCAAAAACGTAATTTTTAAAAAGTTGTAAAAAACTTACAATTCACTTAATTGAATGCATCCTGATGTACCCATAGATAATATATATTAGGTTAAATATTTTAGAGTTCTCAATTTTAATAGGTCTCCTCATTTTTATTTGACTCAATTGGATCTTTATTTTGGAAAATTTATTGCAATTAAATTATTTTCATTGATAGTACTTTGATAGTATTAACTATGTGCTACGTGTCAGCACATGTTTTTTTATTTTTTTTAATGTTTATTTTTTAATAATTTTAAAAAAATAAAAATTGCCACATTTCAAAATGACATTATGTCACGTGGCAGAGGCAATGTGATGTGGCAGTAACAATACCACGTGTTACTATTGAATATGAAAAATTTCAATACAATTCCTCTATTTATTATTTTGTCTTGATTTAGTCTTAATTTTGTTAAAACTGAATTAATTTTATTCTTATATCAAATTTATTTTTTATATAAATTTTACAATGATATTTTTATTATAGTTGATATTTTTAACAAAATTAAATTTATTTAAATATATATTTTGCATTGAATTTTATTTAAATTTTGTTTTAAATATTTATATATCTATAATTTATAGATAAATGTTAAATTTTCTTTAAAAATAAAAACTTTATAAATTCAAATATAAAATTTTAAAACAATTTTATAACAATTTAAAATAAATATATTTATTTAAATTTTGTTTTAAATATTTATATATCTATAATTTATAGATAAATGTTAGAGTTGCTTTAAAAATAAAAACTTTATAAATTCAAATATAAAATTTTAAAACAATTTTATAAAAATTTAAAATAAATATATTTATTTAAAATTTTACAATTCAATTTATAAAGTTGTTATTTTTAAATCAACTCTAACATTAGTCTATAAATTATTGATATATAAATATTTGAAATAATATTTAAATAAAGTTCAATACAAAATATATATTTAAATAAACTTAATTTTGTTAAAAAAATTAATTATTATAAAAATACCATTGTAAAATTTATATAAAAATTAAATTTGATATAGAAATGAAATTGATTCAATTTTAAAAATTTGGGACCAGTTTGAGACAAAATAATTAATAGAGGGACTGCATTGATACTTTTCACATTCAAGAGTGACATGTGACACTGTCATTACCACATCACATTATCTTCACCACGTGGCATAATATCATATTGACACGTGACAATTTTTTATTTTTAAAATTATTGAAAAATATAAATAAAAAAAAGACAAAAAATCATATGTTGACACATGACCCAAAATAACACTGTTAAAATACTTCTAATAGAAATAATTTAATTACAACAAATTTTCTAAAATAAAAACTCGAATGAAAAAATCTACTTAACATTTCGTTATTGAAATAGAGAATATTTCGTTATTGAAATGGAGAATTCTGTAACGAATTAAACTATATATTATATATAAACTAGAGGTAGAAGAAGACAGCACCACGTTTAATAATCCAATCTAAGATCATAGCGCCAGAGATGACGTGGAGGAAGATGGAAGCAAGTATGTGATTTCTTTACCGACTTCAATTTTATCAATGATAAAAATGGTTTTATGAATTTCTTTTTTCTTTTTTTTAAAATACTAACCACTTGGTAAATTTGTTATCTATTATGCTTTCACATAATAATTATTTATCCCCACGCTTCAAACATTCAAATTGCACTCTTGACCATTTAGAAGTAACTTTTATATTGTATAACAAATCTACCCACTTCTATAGTTGGTTGGTCTTTTCATATTAAAAAATAAAAGTCGGGATGCTATTATTATCTTTGGTATATTTTTCAATTTAATATTATATTAACTAATTAATGAAGTCAACTTGTCGGGGGAAACTATCACTAAAATTACTGTAAGTCAAGTACAGTTCAGTAATGGTTTTTTATTGAATATTTTCTCTAGAAAAAGAAATAGACAGAAAAGAATATAAGATAAATGAGCGATGCAATTGAGAAAAAAAAAACAAGAATAATATTATTAAATTTATTTAGTGTTTTTTTTTCACTAATTGATAGCCTGAAGTCGCAATCACGATTACACATTTGATATAATCTGATAGCTACAGCTAGTGATCTGAAACTTGAACCGAATTACCCGTCACTCTTCATGCTTTAAATATTCAAATCGCATTAATCAATAAACTTGAAAAGCCTTTTATGAAGGACACGTTCAACTGTCTTTCACGATTTCTTTCAAAGGATTTTCAAATCCAAAAACAACTTTTTTTTTATCGAAAATAAAAACCATATATATAATAGCATAAATTACATATTTTTTTTATTTTAGATTCTTTCCTTTAATATTTGTTGGTATATTTACCCTTCTTAAGTCTTTTCTTAATCTATTATATGAGACATCTTCCGACTCCAACCACACCTTATCGGTATGTCTTTTTCTCAAGAATGGAGTTGATACTCAAAAAGTATATTTATGGGCTGTTTTCATTTAAAGATAAACGTGAAGGAAAATGTATGCATGCATTTGAAGATAAAATTTGTGTTGTATTTATAAAATATTTAGAAATAAAGGTGAAGAGATTTGAAGAAAAGTTTTAAAAAGTTAGAAAAGATTTTATGGATGTGATAGATAAATTTTTTTAATAGATTAAAGTGTAAGATTATAATTTTCTCTTGTAATTAAAATTAATATATATTATATTATATTATTTTTATTATTATTAAGGTAAAATATATTTTTAATCCTCAAACTTGAACGTGAAATTTTATGTTTCAAATTTTGATACATTATGGTTTCTAAACATAAAAAATGAATGAATATAATTCGTTTGACACTACAATATTATAATTTTCTCTTATTTGTTAAAAGATGTTTTAGGTTAACATTTAAACTAAAACATGTCAAAATAGTGTAAACAACTCAAACATTAGCCTAAAAAACATTTAACATGTAAAAAAAAAAGGTTAATGTCGTTAGATTATAAGGATTATATCCATTAATTTTTTAAATTTAAGGATCAAAATGTATGAAAGTTTGGAACATGGATAAATTCTAATTTCATGTCTAAGTTTAGGAACTAAAAGTATATTAACCCTTATTATTATTTACACTTTCTTTGCAAATCATAATGTTTCACAGTGAAAAGTTTATCATCCTATTTTTGTTTTCTTTCCATGATTTGAATTTGTTTTTTCACAAATAATAAATACTTTAGAATCCAAATACTCTTTTACAACAAATTAAAGATACAAAAAAATATTTAAAAATACAATAGGAAAAGAAGGCATGATCAGTTTCAAAGGAAGGGAATCAGTTTCCTCCAGATTAAAATCGATTCTTCCCATATTGTGCACCCAAAATCAGTTATAATCTAAAAGAATGAGTTCCATAACTGATTCCTCCATCATCTAATGTGTCATAAAATCGATTATGAAGTAACAAAATCGGTTCTCTACAACGAAAATCAATTCTCTGGGTTCAAACGTGCAATGGAACCGATTCCATGTGCTCCTACACAAAAATAGTTGTGTAAGCATTTACTCACTCATCTATTAGTTCATACAGTAAATATGTGTAAGCATCACAACGTTAGGGATGAGAGTTTAGAGAAAGAGAGAAAATGATATATTCATTTTTAAAAATAAGACAAATTATTAACTTTATATTTATTCATCATTTAGTTTTCTAACTATAAAAAAATATAAAATTAGAGTATTGTCAATAAAATATGAAAATTTTATTTTAAAAAACACTACATTCTTTTATATAATGTTAAAGTAAAGAAACTAAAATGAAACATTTTAAAATTACTACATTTTTGTTTTTTACGTAATATAAATATTTTTAATGATTGAAAATTACAGAAGACATAGAAGTACAATAAACGGTATTATTAAATAAATAAATATTATATTTTGATTATAACTGAATTTGTTAATAAAAATATTTATTTTCCATCAATTTAAATAATTTGACACTTAATTTAAACATATTTTATATTATTTATCAAAATATATCTAATATTCTTATGATATGCAAAATGTAGCAGAATCAAGCGAACACAACATTAATTCGCCCGCTCATCCGTTTATATAGTAAATATGTGGAAGTAACACAGTGTTATGGTGAGAGTTTGGAGAAAGAGAAAAGTTGACATATTTATTTTAAAAAATAAGACAATTTATTAATTCTATATTTATTCATCGTTCACTTTCTTAACTATAAAAAAAAAGTAAAGTATCGTTAATAAAATATGAAAATTTTATTTTTAAAAACACTACATTCTTATATATAATGTTAAATTTAATTTAAAGAAACTAAAATGAAATATTTTAAAATTAATGTATTTTTAGATTTTTTACGTAATATAAATATTTCGAATCATTAAAAACTACACAAGATATAGAAGTATAATAAAAAGTATTATTAAATAAATAAATATTATATTTTAAATATAATATTTATTTATTTTTGATCAATTTAAATAATTTGACACTTAATGCAAAAAAAATTTATATTGTTTACCAAAATATATCTAATTTTTTTATGACAGGCAAAATCAACTTTATGTAGTAGAATTAAGCTGCAATATTTTATCAAACGTGGGGGTTCAAATTTTGTGAAAGAATTACAAAATTAATTAAAAATAGAGTCTTTACCTTTTTTAAAAATAAAATAAAATAGTTTGAATTATATTTTTTATTTTCTTTTAAATTTTTTTAAATGAATAAGATATACAATCTGTTGTTTTTTTGGCAAATTAAAGTTTGACTGGAGAGTATATAAAATAAATAATAACGAACAATTATCTTATAAAGATTTTGAATTAAAAATTATATTAATTTATAATCATATTTAATTCAGGTTTTATTATAACTATTGAATCTCTTGATAGAATCTACCTCAAAATATTATCATTTATTTGTTATAAGATAAGATTTATGACATTTTTAACTAAATTTTGAATTTTATAAATTTTGTTATTAATATTACTCTGTAAGCCAGATTTAAAAAAAAAAATAGTATTTAATTGAAATCAATTTCACTCTAATTAAACTTGGAACTCATGTTAAAGCTAATAAAAACTCGTAGTACGTGTTTGGTGAATGTAGAAAGGAAAATAAAGACATTGTGGGTTCAATAAAAAATAATTAAGTTAGTCATAATCAACTTCTACAACAAATATAATATATAAACGAGTTAAAATCCAAATATTAAATTCAACAAAGAGTACATCAGACATAATCTAATTAAACTCAACAGGCCCTTCATTCTTACAAAATATTTTATCAAAAATTTATTTTGAAATTTTCTTACAATTTGATCAGATATAATAATATAAGAATTATATTAAAATTTGAAAAGGCTTGATATAACTGCATTATACGAGAATTATACTTTTATAATAAAGTTGCATCTTTCTTACTTAATTTATTTAAACAAAAATGCTTTAAGTAATATTAAAAAATAAAATTCATTCTGTGTGAACTTGACTTTTGAAAACCTTTCAGACAAAGGTATATGCGATTCTTGTAACCAGTGGAGGTACAACTACAGAAACATATATTAGATAACATAAATCATGCATAAAGCAAGAATAAATTAGTCTCTATTAATGGTATGCTTGATGACGAAACAAACATAAAAAATTAAAAATTAAAAATAAAAATAAATAAGTTGAGTAAAGAAAATAAATATTTTATTATTAAGATCGAACACTTATTACTAGGTTAAAAATTATAAATTTTAGTCATGACGCAACTCTTTTTCACTTAAGAGCGTAACACAAGTCCAAGCGCCACGATTTATTCGATTGTAATTCAGCTCACTTGGTCTCTGTCACGGGACAATTGATGTACTTGCAACAATTTTCTCATCAGTAATTGTTTTACTAAGAATCTCACTTGAATTGTAACTTAGCCTACTTAATCTCCGTCACGGAACAATTGTGCAACCCACAACATTTATATTGTGAAAATATGAAAAAAGAGTTTTAAAATCATCTAATTTGATTAATTTAATAAAAAATACAAATATATATATATATATATATATATATATATATATATATATATATATATAATATATATTTATATTTTATATAATTTTTTTTTTTTATTTTCTCTCTATATCAAATCAACAAAAATAATTATCTGGACCCCTCATTCTCCCTAGTTTCCATCAATCAACCATATCAGGTAACACTAAGTTAGAGTCAAAGTCATAGCAATAGCTCCAACCTGTAACTCATAAAATAAATAAATATATATATATATATATATATATATATATATATATATATATATATATATATCGTCAACTTTAGATGATGCAAATTATAATAAAAAAAACTATGTCAAGTATAATAAAACTAAATGCGGTTGTGAGATAATGTATTTTTTTACCGTATAAAAAAATGTGGCAAATAAATTAGTGTTCAACAAAATCCTTGTATATACGACTGGAATTTTTACGAAGATATTGTGTTACATATTCAACTACCAACAGACGTTTTCTGAATTCTGAAAGTGATGTTTATACAATTTTAAATATAGTCATAAAGAGACGATTATTCTAATGGAAATGTCTGATTATTAAAAATAATAATTTATATTGTGGCTACCATTAATTCAGAAGGGATATGTACCACAATAATTATTTTCCACTTATAAAAGAATAAGCTGGTCAAAATATTTTTTTTATCATATTTCATTTCACATATTTATTTTGGTTGAGTGTATTAAATAGTAAGTTTAAATTTAATTTATTATAAAATTATTTCATAAAATAAAGATTGATTTTGTTATTGAGATATATATATCTTGTAGATAAAATTATATATGGATGATCTCTTACTCTCTTCATTTTGTAAACTTGATATCAATTTATAAATTAAAAAAAAATTATTAAATAATAATCAATTTTTAAAACAAAAAAATAATTCATCACTATTAACTAATTTAATTACTATTTTATAAACAATAAATTATTAATATCTAAAATATTTTTTGTTATAAATAATTCTAAATTATTTTTTAATATTAATTATCAAAGTTTTAACTATCAGTGAATCAGTATCTAAATTATTTTTTTAATTTAAAATTAAAGACTAATTTATAATTAATAATTATAATTAATTTAAACCTTACTGGTTAATATTAAAAATCAATTTATACTTTAATTTATAAACTAATTATAATTTTTATTTATGAAAAACAATTTTAGATAGTGACAAAATACTAATTTAATTAATATACTGAGTAATTATTTTAGTTTGTTATTTAATGTTTTTTTAGGTGATAAAAAAATCTAACATGTATTTTGATCCTGTATATGTTTTTGAACCTTATATTAGTAAAATTGGTAAAGGTGTTTTGAAATTGGATAGATGGTATTGCATAGAAAACTAAAGAATAATGAAATTGAAATTGATTTTCATTTGAATTAGATGAGAACTTCCCCAACCATTGACATTGCCCGTGATTCGCGGTGGCCGTGAGGGAGACACTGTTTGAAGAACAACACTTTGAATTGTCTTTTCCCTGACAGGCCAGATATAGTTGTGCTCCTTTTTCTATAAATAAATCATACTAATTATTTTGGAGTAAATAACATTAAGCTTTCTATACGAACTATTTTCTATTTTAACTTATGACTATTTAATATTATTCTGATTAGACCCGAGTTCATCTAACAATATTATTAGAAACACTTAATTTTTTTTAGATATTATACATATTTTAGAGAGTTTGAAATTCTATCACGATTTTGTTTTTAAGGGCGTGTTCTCGTGCATAAATTTACTGAACTCAAAAAATTGAGAGCGATGATTTAATAAAAAAATGATTGTTGATTTTCAGTGAAAACAAGCGATTGATAGGCGATGATTTTGCGAGATTATATTATATTTTCAATCTCATTGTTTAGAAGAGATTTGTAAAATAAATGTGCTAAATTACCATTTTATCCTTGTTATTATATTGAAAAAAAAAGTTCCATTGCTGCTTACCCATTCTAGAATTTATGTATCCAGTTTCATGCTTCATTATCCAGATCCATTTAGTTGTATCCGATTCCACTTCTTTTTTATTTTTGGATTGTGTTACTTTGTGGCAGGAAGTTGGAATAGTTCTAAAGGAGTTCACAACACTTTTTTTTTTTTGTATTAAAAAAATTTAAATATTTTATTTTTCGATTCAAATATATTAAAGTATATTTTTTTCAATTAATATTTATCTTTAATATTTAAATTTATGTAGAAAATTTTTTAAAATTAATTACAACTTATCTAAACATGATTTTATACTATATTTAATAGAAAAAGCAATTTGATAATTTAACTTTTTTATACATTAAATTTTATTTTTTATTAGTCACATCACTTAAATCCTATACAAATTTTGATAAAATTTACTCTTAAATCTACTATACTATCACTTTTAAATCTCTTAAAAAAAACACAAACTTCACCCTCAAATTTACTCAAATTTCAAATCAATAATCTTCCTCTTCCTCAAATCAATCTACTTATAAGAACACATCTTAAAAGATGTTTCAGAAGGATTAGAGAGTATTTAAATTGTATTTGATCTCGACTTTTAAGTTATGTAAGACTTATTAGATGTACTAGAACAAATATTTTTTAAACTTGATATTTAACAAAGTAAATATTTCGGGTTCAATTTTTTACTACTTATATTATTTTTATTGTTCGTGTATCAATTAAATTGACACATGTTTAATACAAAGTGCTAAAGAATAATATGAATTAAATATTTATGTTACATAATTTAGATAACAACACACATCATTAAATGATAAAAACACATATTTTTATTATAGAAAATAAGTTCAAAGACAACAAATTTTAAAATATTTAAAAATTAAAAAAATAAAGAGCAACATAGTATTATAAATTACATACAACTAAATATTTTATTCGAAAGACTTAAACCAACACTTGGTAATTTACTAAGTTTTTTCTTTGAAAAACTAATTATGGTTACTAAAAAAATACAATATACTGGGGGCTTGAGACTTATTTAACTCATAATTGTTTAATATAGGTAAAATGTATAATGAACAAAATACTTTAGATAGATTAAATCAATTATTTGAACCTATAAATATTATTTTATCTTAATGACTTTTGAATTTTAATATATGATTGGTTTTTATTTTGGATACCTAATAATTTTTATTTTATAAATTTTGTATTTTAATTAAATGATTTAATTTAATATTTTATTGTTATTTAGAATTGTTAAATGATTGGAAAAGATAAATGAGGTATCAAAATAATGTTCTCCACAGGAACAATAATTTTTTTCATAAGAAAATAAAGAGGGGTGAGTCATTCTCATCAGAATATAATTCAAAAAATGGCTTATACAGAAAAATTATTTGAGACACTGATTGATAGAATTACGTAGTAGTTATGATTATTGACACAATCATGATTGATTGAGAGATTCCCTCTAAAAATGAGCGATGTAATTTAAAAAATGGTAATTTAGGTTTAAGAGCATAGGAAAGGTACACTGTCTTGTAAGTTTATAACTACCATAAGCGGATGTGCAAGCTCAAAGGACTTTGATACTTCCAAAAAAAGATGTGTATATTTATTTATTATTTTATTTTCCTCAACCAAACACGAAATTTTCACATTTACATCATTCTTCAAGAAATGTTAAAGATCTACTTATACCAAATGTTACATCAGATGAGTAAGAACCAAACTACTTTTTACATTTTTTAAATATGAAATGAATGTAAGAATCTATTATCCAGCAAAAAGTCTAACAAAGTATAATATACACTATTTTTTTTATTGAAATTAGTTTCCAACTGATATTTGGATCTCAATAATTAAAATTAGTAAGAATTATTGTGATAGAGTTAAACTAGATGGACCATTATCGATTTATGTTATTCAACCAACTCGAATTGACTCAAGAAAAAAAAAAGGATTGGATTGATTTCACAAGATTTGATTGAAATAGATTGTATAAACCTAATTAAAGTCGGATTGATGAGCATCGCGTTCATCACACCTAACGCAATTATACATATAAAAATATTCATTTATTTATTGAACAAAAAGAACTATTTTATTACAATAACTTATTATTTAATTTATTTTTATTAAATATCATGGGTTGTTCCGAATTGAAGTGTAATAGAAAGAGAGATGGAAGAAAAAGAAAGAAAAGTGTGTTGTTGACTGGATCAAAGTGAGGAAGATGGCCACGCAACCCTAAGCATACATAAATACATACGGTTGCTGTACTTCCATGATACGTCACTTACAAGTGGACCGCACTCTCCGCTCTTCTCTTTCTTCTCCTCCGTACATCCTCTTTCCTTTCTCCATATAAACCCAACAACTCTCTTCTTTTTCCACCATTCAATCCATTCCCTTCCCCGTTCTCTCTCTCTCTCTCTCTTTCTCTTTCTTTTCAGAGGCCTACCATTTCACAAAAACAAAACACCAACAAAATCAACAAAACCAGATTTTACTTTCAACTCTGTTGCTGTATTTCATTCATTTTCCACAAGATGATGTACGAGCAACAGCAACGTTTTCAGCAGCCCATGTCTGTGCAGGTCGATTTCAGGAAGAAAACGGAGAGAAGCAAAGGCATAGAGGAAGAAAGGCTTGAAATAGTAGACTTGAGTGGCATGTCCTTGGACTCCCTTCCCAACCCCTCTCTTAATCTAGCCACCATTTGCAAGTTGGACCTCTCCAATAACAATCTTCAGGTAATCACCTCCATGCATACACCTTCATTTTTCTGCACAAATGTACAGCCTCAACACAACTTGCTTTTCATTTGCACGTATAATCCATTTCTTTTCCTCAATCATCATAAAAGGAGAACCCACTTATCAATATATATATATATATTGTGTTGATGTCTCTTACACTCAAACGCGTACGTGCTGTCGTACGTTAATAGATGTACTCGAATAAAAACAAACGATATAGGCAGTAATATTATTTAATTATATCTTGATTTAGAGTAAGACTTTTGAACAATTATTATTTATACACTTTATTTTATCAATGAAAAATCCAAATTGTTATTTAATTATCTCTTAAACTTTAATGAGTCTGTTTTAGTAGTAATAGTTTTACCTTCCTTACGGTACGCTATATATGGTTGACGCTACATACTAGTTAATTAATTAGCTAGCCGACATGATTTTATTAAAAAGTCCTATGTGACTGTCTTCATGTTGTTGTTTAAGAAATGATGGTGTAGTTTATTTTTAATTAACGTTTGGTTTTGAATATGTTGGTGTGACAGAACATACCAGAGTCCTTAACAGCGAGACTGCTGAACATGGTGGTGTTGGACGTGCACTCCAACCAGCTTAGGTACCTTCCCAACTCCATTGGCTGCCTCTCCAAGATCAAGGTTTTGAATGTCTCTGGCAACCTCATCGAATACCTTCCCAAAACAATTGAAAATTGCAGGTTCACCTTCTTAACACATCTCTTTCTCCTTTTCCTAATTAATTCTATGCATGTTGCTTCATAGGATAAGGTTAGTACAACCCCGTGTAGAGACAGGAACAGGGAGAGAGGAAAACTAGAAACATGTATATTATCAAGTCCGTGTTTTAATTAAAACCAATAATTGATTATGTCTATGTTTTCAATTTAAATATTGCATTAGTCAAATCTAATAACAGTTTAATAATAAATTTAACTAATTAAGTCTTCACACAAACTTCTTGCTGATTCCATTTTAGTTTGAGTCATACACTTGCTTTCCACCTTTACGTTAGTCAAACAACAAAACACATAGTGCAGAAAACAGTCCTAAGCACTTCAATAACTAGCTTTCCCTGCTATGATGACGTTTAATTTCTGTTGTACGTGAGTTTTTATTTTATTTTGTTTTACCTGTTCTTGAATATGCGTAAGAATAATGAAATTCCTGATCAGTAGTAGATTTGAAAGCGTTATAAGTATTTGGTTATTAAACTGTACCGATTAAAAATATACCTACCCATTTAAATATATTTAAACTTTATTCAACCGTTATTATATTTAGAAAATCAACCGTAAAAAATAGAATTTCTAAGCATTCATTGTGGGGTTGTCACAAGTTGCGGACAAAAATAAAAATCTTCCATTTTCTTCGGGTATCATTATTACTTAATTGACTAGCTTAAAAACAACAAAAGATGGAGGACACCAGGCCAATTCAAAATTCTTAAAACAAAGGGGGAGAAAGTCAATCAATAAGTGATACTTCCGTGGAAAACCATTATTCTTCCAACAAGTTTTTTACAAGAATAGTATTCGCTCAAACATCGTTTTTCTAGTTACAAGAATCCACCGGACATCATCACCAAACGACAAACAGACAATAGATATTTGGATACCCACGTTCAAATGAAAGCACAATCCAAGCAACACATCAATAACCACATAATACTCTTATCCTTCCAAACCTAATATTATCCATTACGTTGTAATTTTTGGAGACATGCATGCATGAGTGATATGAATATATATTTCACAGACAACCTTAAATGTGCAGTTAACTGTTTGGTACTTATGAAAAACATTTTTGTTAAGAAAGGTTAAAAAAGAAAAAAACTGCGATTACCGTTTTTTCTGTGACTAATACATTATGGGTTTTGAATTAGCAGAAGCTTAGAAGAACTGAATGCGAACTTCAACAAGTTGATCCAGCTTCCAGAGAACATAGGGTACGAACTGATAAACCTGAAGAAGCTATCGGTGAACTCGAACAAGCTGGTGTTCCTTCCTCGCTCGACAAGTCACCTAACCGCTCTGAAGATTCTGGACGTGCGTTTGAACTGCCTGAGATCTCTCCCAGAAGATCTGGAGAACCTGATAAACCTAGAAACTCTGAACGTGAGCCAGAACTTCCAGTACCTGGATTCTCTACCCTACTCGGTGGGGCTCCTCCTCTCCCTTGTGGAACTAGACGCCAGCTACAACAAGATCAGGTCCTTGCCGGACTCCGTCGGGTGCCTGAAGAAGTTGCAGAAGCTGAGCGTGGAGGGGAACCCTCTGAGTTCACCGCCGCCGGAAGTGATGGAGCAGGGATTGCATGCGGTGAAGGAGTACCTGTGCCAGAAGATGAACGCGGGCCATCAGAGCCCCACGAAGAAGAAATCGTGGGTGGGGAAGCTTGTGAGGTATGGCACCTTCAATGGACACACCAGCAGAGGTGTGAGCCGCGAGGAACGTGAAGCCTTCATCATGCCTGATTACAGACCAATCGATAGCCTCACCTCGCCGCGCTACACCGGCATGTTCTCGCCGCGTCGCCTCTTCTCACCCCGCAATTACTTCAGCGCCTGAGCTCAACGTCGCCGTTTTGCGCTCTGAGTAAGATCACTAGTTTTGATTGATTTCACTGCATTGTTATGTTTACGTTCCACCGACTTGGGAACCGTGGCGGGCTATTCAGACTGTGCAGTAGGTCCCTCTTGCTTCATTGATGGACAGGATCTATTAGATTTAGTTCCAGACTATTAAGCAACTACTGCATATATATGCGCACACACATATATATGTAATGGCTATAACCTCGCTCTGGTTTGTAAATAAACTTTGTGCTTATCTGGCCAATGTGTTAGTGTGTGTTTGCTTTATCTGCACCGCACTTTCTGGTACATTTCAACCCAAAAGCATATCTCACATTAATTGGAGTGCCAACTCTCTAAATTTGCCTCCAAAACATGTTTTACCATACGTATGTGTATGTTCCTTTAAAGCAATAATGGTGTGAACTTTGAAGCAATATTGGTGAACTTTGAAGCAAATAATAAAATAGCTCTGTCATGGAAACTAGCTATGTATCATTTCCTACTTTCTTACTTGATGTTGTGTTTCGACGAGATAATTTAATCGAGTAATTCACTTCTTTGAAAGATTTGAAATTTTTTGAAATCATAAATTATTTGGACGAGAAAATTACAATGGAATTGAGGAATTTCAAGAAATTTATTTCAAATATTTAAGAGCGAATTTGAAATTCATTCAAAAAATAAAGAAATTGAAATTTCACTTCTTTTCATTCCCTACCACTCCACTCACTAGGTTGTTCAAAGTCGGTCAGTAACGAAGCTCAAGCTGAGTTGACTTTGGCCAAAGATCGAGTGGTCTGGGTCGAGGGTCGATCCAAGCCGAAATTGAGTTGAGTCAGTCCGTGAAGTTGAGTTGAGTTAGCCCAGGTCAAAGGTCGAGCTGAGCCAGCCTAGGCTGAAGGTCAATTCGAATCGGCCTAGGTCAAAGGTCAATTCGAGCCGGTCTAGGATGATTAGCGAGCCGAGTCAGTTAGGTTAAGGTCGAGTCAAGTCGACCTGGGTTGAAGTCGAGCTGAGTTTGGCAGTCAAGCTGAGTTTGCCTGGGTCAAAGTCGAGGCTAAGTCAACTCGAGCCGAAGGTTGAAACGAGTCAATAGGGGTCAAAGGTTGAATCGATTCGAACTAGGCTAAAGATCAAGCAAAGTTAGCGAAGTCGAGCTTATGGAGTCGAGTCGACTCGAGCCGAAGGTCGAGTTGAGTTGGCCTAAGCTGAAGGTTGAGCCGAGTCGTCCTATGCCGAAGGTCGGCCTAGTCGGCCCATGATGAATCTTAGTGAGTCGACCTGAACCGAAAGTTGAAACAAGTCATCCTAGGTAAAGGTCGGACTAACTCAACTCAGACTTAAGGATAAAGTTGAATTTGCCTTAAAATATAAATTAAATTGTTTTATCCAAACAAGAAAATTGAAATCTAATAAGTTCTTTCAATTAGTCTATCTAAACAAACTATTTATTAAAGGAAGGGAATTCAATTGTAAGTAATTCAATACAACATATTTCAATTTTTTGAAATTTTTGAAATATCTTATCCAAACACAAGGTTAAAATAACCTTATGCTTCCACATGCAGCCTGTTTTGAAGATCAATTCAAATAAATATTATATTGTCTAGTATAAATATGTTATTAAATTAATATCTTATGCAAGCAAATAGAAAAAGTCATTAGACACTAATAATTACCATTTGACAATCTTGTATAGGTATAAAATTGTCCTAATAAAAGTGAACTTCGATATATCTAAATAAAAGAGAATGGAAGGTAGTATTGGAGGTAAAATGGACCATCCCGACCCGCACTGTGTGGGCCTATTGTATGTCAAACCAAAACGGGTCTTGCCAGTCAGAAGATTCAATCACAGAGAGTCTTTAATAATTTGAGTTTTATCCAACCATCTCTCCATAAAAATTTTATTATTCATTAATAATCATGAATTGCAAATAATATTTCAAAAATTTAAATCTTATCATTATAAGCATATCATATGCATGTAAGTGAATTTCAAGTGTGATAAATAAGTTGTTATAAGTCTCACGTCGATTAAAGAAAAGACATTGTATAATATGTAAGTAGGTACAAATCTTACTCTACAAGTTGATTTTATAAGGCTGAGTTGGACTAAAGTTCACTTTTTAACATGGTTAGAATAGGGATGTCAATGGGACGGGTATGGTATGTGTAGTAGCTCTCCCGTACCCATATCCATATTCTTGTGGGTATCCGTTATGCGGGTACCCGCATATTTTTTTAATATCCATGGATATCTACAGGTACCCACGGGTATTTACAAAAGAAATATTTAATATTTAATAAAAAATTTAACCATAAATTCAAATAAAAATACAATGCATAACCTTTATAGATTTCAAACAAAATGAAAATAACTCATTTAAATAGTGTTGAATGACAATTTACAAATAAATAAAGATTTGTTAAAATCAATTGATAAAAAATAACCTATTCAAAATCAATGTGTTAATGTTTTAATAATTTTTTAAAATTTAAATTAGAGTATAACGGGTATGGTATCCACGGATATGAATACTATGATACCTGTACCCGCCCCGTTAACATGCGGGTATACACTTATTATCCATGGATATCCATTTTTAATATTCATTTCCTACTCGTCGCGGGTTTTATCCGCAGATACCTGCGGGTACGAGTTTTATTACATCTATTTTTCTATCTGTTATCAGATCACTACTAAACCACCCATAACGTACTTAAAGTTTACCTCTTAACATAATTAAAAAATAATATGAATTGATCATGACATGGTTGCTAATGAAAGAATTATCATCATCAATTCAACTACATTCACTAAAACCAACATCGGTTCTTTCAATGTGAACATTCTCCTAAGCTATCCTTTAAAGTTGTGGTGCGGATATCTATCTAATATTTCCATATATACTTTTAAATTATTGTAGATACGTATTTTAAGCATGCACAAAGGTACCTGTATTAAATATCCTTGACACTAAATGTTGGATTCAAGAATATATAGTTGCATCACAAGGATGTATTTCTCTTTTCTATTACCAAGATGATTTGTGTGTCATCCTTTTATACTGGATTAATGGATAGAAGTCACATTACGGATACAAGTCATACAAACCACATTGCTTGCACAGTTTCTTTAGCTTCACGTTACCCATGAACATTACACTTATAAGAAACTGACTGTCCTCAGTTCTGGTGAAAGCCAAATCTGAAATTCAATGCTGGAAATGTAATAAACCCCAAACAATGAAGCTAGTGAAAGCCAAATGATGTTTTTTTCTCCTCACACATCAGAGAACGAAGGTTTAAAACAATCATGTTATATTATGTGGTCCATCAAACTATTCATCATCAAAAGAATTTCTGTCATTATGTTATTTGGCTTATACTGTGTTTCAAAAGACTTTGCTTTGGGTTTCAACTTAACTAAAACGGTTGTGACCTTTGTCTTTCATTGGAACTTGTGCTACCTGATCCCACCAACCAACTCTTGCATACAGATTTCCAAGCTATTGAACTGTTGATGAGCATAGCAACTCATGGTGTTCCATGTGATAAATCCCTCTCTAAAATATTTTAAAATATGTTCAAAGCATCATCAATTGTCCCACATTTGGAATACAAGGAAATGAAAGCATTATCATTGTGGAGGTGACAATGAAAATCCATGTGAATTGTTTGACAATAAGCACATGACCCATGTCCCAGTGCTCCACTGTCCATTCAAACACTTAAAAGACTAGAGTTTGTAAAATAATTGATGCCCATGAACTCACAGGAATTTCTTCAAACATGCTGTATGCATCATCCAACAAGGCACCTCTGCGGGTACAAACTTATCACAGAGGTTCCATCATGTACAAACTTATTGTAGTGCAGTGATGTTGAATTCATCACTCTTGGAACCTGAAAATTTCTGAGATGCGTTGATGCCCATGTGATTAGAAAGATAGAAAACAAGAAAAATGTATAAGAAATATGTAAAAACTAAATAATGTTAAGACTAATTATACTGTCTAGTGTACTTTTTTTACAATTATCTTATCGATTTTGTTTTCTTAACCCCTTTTTTATTATTTCTTAATTTAGATTCTACCTATAGATATCATTAATTATAAGCTTAAACAAGATATTCTAATTGGGCTATACCTTTTGTGTATATAACCTTTCATTAATAAAAACGTTTCTTTTTTTCAATCTTATTATGTTTTCTTTTTGGAGAATACAATAATTATATTATTATTTGATTTTTTAATAATTTCATTATTTATAACTGCTCAATATTAGTTATTGAATGGAAAAATTAGTTTTTAAGTATATATTAAATATTTACCTTAAAAGAAGAAAATGTCTTGCAATAAATTTTCTTCTTATATTTGAGTATTAATAATTTATGTGAATTTAAAGAGGTATAGTGAATGATAAGTATTATGATTATTAAAATTTATTGGATCAATAAAAATATTTAAGAAAAGTTGTATATAATTTGAAACACAAACAAGCATATTTATGAAAAAATATTGTATAGGTTGAGTATTTTTCTTATTAAGTATTAAATAATAAAATAATATATTATAATTTCTATAATCACGTGCATTTTTGTGTAGTTTTTACTTGTGAATTTTTATGTGTTGAGACTCTTTAGAATGAATAACCTTTAATGATTCATTATGAAATAATTGAAGAGAAGTAATATGATATTTCTGTGAAGAAACTTTTTATTTTGATTTGAAAAAATTAGATTCACATATTCTCTAGTAAAAATATTTATGAGAAACCGGGTTAAAATAGTTCTCAGAAACATTATTTTTTTAATAATGTTATTTTAGAAAAGTAAAATATAACTTTCCAACTTTCCATTTGTAGGAAAATAAAAGTAAGCCTGTATAATAATAGCTCTCGAAAAAATATTTAGATGACTCTACTAATTAAGAAATGTAACTGATAGGGTTTGAAATTCAGGAATTTACTTACCAAGCGTGGATAAGAGTGGATAGAACGAGTTAGACAAACCCAAAATAAATATGAGGAAAGAGAAATATTCATTTTAGCAACAAACATGTATAAAAAATAGATAGAGCACATTTCGAACCAATACATTATCTTGGTTAAAGTGTATATTTATCTGAGAATTTTGGTTTTCTTATTTTATTTGCATTTAATTTTATTTTAGTTTAATTGAGCTTTAAATCTAACAGATTCATTCAATGGACGTTAAGTTCATTTTTTTCTTACAAAAAAATCACCTGTTATTTATTCATATTAAAAAATCTAAAATATATTTAGTTGATGAAAGTAGTCTTGAAAATATTTATATAAATTTTCATAGATAAGAGTAATGTGTTATTCTAAAAAAGAGAAGTATGGACAATGTTGTTGGTAAAGTGTTTGCTGAATGACCCTCTGCCGTCACATTGATTGGGTACATGGGACGACACCGTTTTTGTCAGATAAACAACAACGTTAAATGTCTTGTCATGTGAAAGGTATTAAGGGGTCGCCGACAGCTGCCATTCTCCGCCATCACCGGCATAATCCACGTGTCCATCACCTTTTTCTTCCAAACTTTTGTCTCTTCTGTTCTCCTTCTCCTTTCTATTCATTCTTCCTCTCCCAAACCAAGTGCCATTGTTACTTCTTCTCTTACTTTGTCTCCCCCATTAGTATTATCCTCTTTTCAAGATGTTCAATTTCTTACTTAGAAAAGATGCAAGAAAGATTCTCAAGCGCAAAGATAGCGATGCTGGGGAAAGAGGTACTCTATGCATTCTACATTCCTTTCTTTTTACAATATTTGAGTCCTCAATGCTTCAACTTTTCTCCATTTAACTGGGTTTCGGGTTTATCAATTGCTGGTTTAAGATTGGATAGTGTAAATATGTAGCATCGGATTATTCTCCATCAACTTTTCATTTTTTACAGTAACTCTGAGCCTTTTCAGAACACTCAACTTCTTACACTGTTAACTCTATTTTCACATATTGTTGAAGAGAGTAGTCACATGAAAAAATGGGTCTGGATTTGGGACTTCCATTTTTGCAAACTTTTGTGGTCATTTTTCATATTTCAATGTTTGTTTTTTTTTAATCCTTTGGTGCTCATCAGAATACGAAGCTGCTTCAATTTACTTCAAGTCCGTGTATCATATTCATGGATATACTTCTTTAATGCAAATAGGCTAAGTATTATCTAATTTATATTTTTTTTTTGAAAAATTAATATAATTAGGGGAGACATATAATATAGAAACATGGAACCATTAATTCTGCATTAATGAACCAAAAATTAAAAATTGTTGCCTTAATAGATGATTTCAACAAAACAATGAGATTGATAGTATACTTTTTAAATGATAGGAAGGAATTTATGATGAGAATGATTATGATTTTTGTTTTCAGTAATGTTAAAAAAATACATCCTTAGTATATTATATATTTATTATACTTTATGAATTTGTATGCATACATAGATATAATAACATAGAAACACGGAAGCATTCTCCCTGAGGAAGCAAAAATAAAAATTCTTCTCATTACATACGATTTAAACAAAAGAATGTGACTGATAGTACTATTCTTATCAGTAATGAGAAGGAATTTACGATAATAATGGTTTCTGATTTGTGCTTTTAATATGTATAGTCTCATATTTTTAAAATAATCATATCGTTACACCGGTACGTCTATGCATATCATAGTCATATACATAAACATTTGTTAAAGTACTTTAAATAATTTTGTTTTAGAATTTTGTGCTTGTTTGGATTCAGGTTGAATCATCCAAAATGAACTGAAATATTAGTTTAAGTGATTTTATAAATGTATATGGTCACATTTTGGCCCGATTTTAAGTTTAAAATTGTTTTTGATGTTTTTGTTTTAAAAACAAGCTAGGAGTAAAACACGGTGTAAAATTTTTATCCAACACAGTTTACTTAAAATTGCTTCAACTTAAAAAATCAAGTTTGAATCAAGAATTGATTATGTTGGACTAAACACATGAAGATTTACTCAGCATTGAAATGTTATTAATATAGTTCAAGTAACATGATAAAAAATTATATTAAGTTTATTGCTAACTCCTTTATAATAAAAACATTTAAACGTAATGAAAGCACTCCATCGAAACACAGAGTGGATCTTGTTATTTTTTTCAGTCTAGTCTCTGCACCTACTTGCATATACTAACTTTGAACATTCAAAATTTATTCAAGTTCATGTCTTATTCAGCCAACTCTGAATTGATGAATTTTCCTTGAACTTGATATATAAGAATGTGAATGTGATGCATAGTTAGTTGATACTTTTTACTCTATATCTCCATAAGAAACTTCTCCAATACCTCCTATTATAACTTTTATTGGTCATTACAGGAAGAGCACTGGAAGACCTGAGAGGCTCACTGTTTAATGAATTTCGTTCCCCTGAAGGTGCAAAACGGCATCAACATCGTACATGTGGTCCAGCTGCAGCACTTGCCTTCAATTTTGTAGTAGCAATTAGTATTATCTTCATGAACAAAATGGTTTGTTTACTTTCCTTTCTGTCTGGTTGGACTGTGTTGTGTGTCGAAGTTTCAATAACCATGGTTGTAGATTTTGACTTCCTTGACTTTTCTTTTCAGGTTCTTCAAACTGTTAAATTCAAATTCCCTATTCTTCTCTCACTAATTCACTATGTAGTGAGCTGGTTCTTAATGGCTGTACTAAATGTGTTCTCTTTGCTTCCTGCCTCTCCTTCCTCAAAATCAACTAACCTGTCTGCTTTATTTACTCTTGGATTTGTCATGTCTCTATCTACTGGCCTTGCTAATGTCAGCTTGAAGTATAATAGGTAACACAACTATGACATTTTTATTTAAAGTATTTGTTTCTTTCTCTGAATTTAATATCTATATATATCTTCAGTATTGGTTTCTATCAGATGGCAAAGATTGCAGTAACACCTTCAATAGTTATGGCAGAATTTGTATTGTATAGGAAGAAAGTTTCTTGGCCCAAGGTAAATGCATTAACTTTGACTGGGAATAATTAAGAGAGTGTTCAGGGGCTTGTAGGAATAAGAGTTTTTTTTTTTGTTACTATTGATTTGAGTTATGTGCACATTTTGTGCTATGGTGATCTCTTATACCTTCAACGTAAAATTACAAACTTCAAGTAGCTAATCTCATCCTTTCATTGTTAAGTTCCTAACCAGAGTGTGTCTCTTCTTGTCATTATATGTGCTTCTGAGGACCTATGAATGCAGTTCAAAATTGTTGTTGAAAATAAAAGTCTAGTAACTACGACTATTGTTTTTGAAGTTTATCATTTTACTCATTTGTTGATCTTTAACATTATGCCAGATGAACAACATTGATTCAATTAGTAAATCTATACACTTTAGCTACAATGATGCTTGTATTCTATGTTTCAGAAGTAAATGATGTGTTATTCTCCACAATTAATTCTAGATTTCAGAATTTTCATACTTATCTCATTTGTTTATTTTGTTTTATTATTATTGAAACCCTAACTGAGTTGGTTTGAAACTTTACAGGCTTTAGCATTAACGGTAGTATCCATTGGTGTTGCTGTGGCTACAGTGACAGATCTGCAGTTTCATTTCTTTGGTGCTTGTGTTGCATTAGCGTGGATTGTACCTAGTGCTATAAACAAAATCCTCTGGTCCAGATTGCAGCAGCTAGAAAACTGGACTGCTTTGGCGTGAGTAATTTGTTTGTTTATTCTTTGGTCATTAATAAGTATTTATGACTGCCTCTCCCCATTCCAAGTGCTGATTTACATACCAATATTCCCTCTTTGCTTTATTTGTGGATTATTCAACAGGTTAATGTGGAAAACAACACCCATTACTTTAATTTTTCTGGCTGCTATGTTACCCTGCTTAGACCCTCCTGGTGTACTTTCCTTTGATTGGAACTTCATTAACACATTGGTGATACTCACATCATCCATTCTTGGATTTTTGCTTCAGTTATCTGGGGCCTTAGCACTAGGGTAAGGCACATGTATTACCATCTTCAATTGTTGAATATTTTGCCTGTTAAAAGTTATCAAATTTCTGTTTTTGGTAAAAAGTAGGTGTCCCACTTGTTTAATACTTTACTAGGGTGTTTCATCAAATTAAGTGATCATATAGTGTGTCAAGAAGGTATAAGCTTATTTGTTCAGGTGACAGAGTTGTGTCAAGAAGTCTTTAGTGGCATTTGATACCATCTTTGTTTCTCATGTGAATATAATTTGCATTTCCCTATCTGACCATAAATCGCAATAATAATAGTGTTTTGAATAAAGTATAAATTATCTCATCTAGGATTCAATGGCATTTGATACTATTGAATCGTAGACTATTTACACTTTTTTTGTTCCACTAACATGTTTTGTTGTTAGCAAACATTCCTTTAGCATGCTATAATCTATACTACAACAGTGACCCTATGCACTGAGAATTTCAAAAAAAAATTATAGACATGGCAAACTTGATGGTTATGTGCTAAGCCTAATACTGGTGGTACTATATGGCCAGATGTACAAGTAAACAAGTGTGCAAAGTTTATGACTATGTTAATGTTTGGTCATTTAAAACTTGTCCTAACCAGACCATCATTGAAGTTCAACAAATTGTACATCTGTTTCTATTTACATTGTTGTTTAGCTAACTGCTTCGGGCTAGTTTGTTCATGTATTTTTTTTCCTTGTAATTTACAGTGCTACATCTGCGGTCTCGCATGTTGTTCTTGGGCAGTTTAAGACATGCATTATCCTTTTGGGAAACTATTATCTCTTTGGATCGAATCCTGGCATAATCAGTATCTTTGGAGCATTTACAGCTATTGTTGGTATGTCTGTTTACACTTGCCTTAATCTGAAGCAGCAAACAGCCAAGATATTTCCTCATCAGACCTCCCTTTTACCAAAATCTAAACTAAGCAAAGAAAATGGCAGTTCCCATAATGGACATTACAGCGCAGAAAATGTCTAACAAAATTCCTGATACTGCATTACATGAGATGATAATTAACCAATCATTTTTTTTTCCTTGCTGTGATTTCTAGATTCGAATCTGACCATTTTTGGTGGTGATAGTTTATGTTCAAATATAAAAATTCATTAAATTCATACTAGGATTCAATGCTTCTATCATGGCAAGTGGGAACCCCATCTACTCTGTAAATGAATTATTTGGTTGTTTCTTATCCTGAGTTACGAGTTTTTTCTGCGGTATAGAATAGGAGCTACTGTTTCATTTGTAATTGTCACAGAAAACAGAATTTCATCATTTTATTTTATTTTTGTTATATTCATCCCAGTTTGCTACATCTCATTATGAGGTGTGAAAATAGGTTTGTTAATTTGGTATTTAGTAAGAATTATGCAGACTTTGTTAATATGCATAAGTTATGAGAAGGGAGGATATGTACAGAAATGTATATACAAAAGGTATTTGTTTAAAATTATTCAAAGAGAGTTTGTTTACTGATTTATTAGAATCTTGTTTAATATATAAAGTACAATCTCACATTGAAATAAGTAAAACCTAATAAAACAGAATATCTGATAATATAAAAGAAAATCAAATAAATATATCTATCAATATAAATAAAAAACAGAAGATATATAATATCTTTATCAATCTTTTGTATTTTTGGATTTTGCTAACCAATGTTGTTAAGAAATCAAGAATAAAAATTGTCTATTTTGAATCTTGTTTACAGGGAGCATTGAAAATCATGGAGGAAATTATCAATTTTATAATAAAAAAATTATTATTTTTCTTTTAACAGACTACCAAAATTAATTGGCAGTTGTCTTAAATTTTTAGTTTAATTCACTTAGCGAAAAAGGTTTTATGCTGTGAATCAATCATTAATAGTTGATGGTATTTAGGATTAGTAATATATTCTTTAGGATAGTTTAAAAGTTTGGATAGAAGAGGATGCAATGAAAAATGAATATAATGGTATTGTGTTTTATTGTTTAATTTTATTTTATATTTTTATTGTTTATACTTATTCTCTCCCATAATAGAAATTTGGTCTCCTTTCATTAAT
>Ga0214544_1002369_pt1 | contig 39724 bp, 31 predicted proteins | sample CNSS3metaG_FD_160074 | JGI IMG/M metagenome (GOLD analysis project Ga0214544, IMG submission 160074) | Root nodule microbial communities from cowpea collected in UCLA plant growth center, Los Angeles, California, USA - CNSS3 | ecosystem: Host-associated > Plants > Roots > Nodule | place: USA...
AATCCTAAATGTTATTCTCTTTAATTCACCATTGCATCTTTTTGTTTGTTGTTGTCGTCTTGAAACCGCTGCTTCCAGACTTCACATTATTTGATTGTTCATTATTTTCACAATTCTAATTTCTATCTCTCATCTTTCTCTCTCACTTTCACTTCATACTTTATTTTATTTTAAATTTATGCTACTTGACATTTTTGGTTGTTTGTTTATATAGTTAACGTTTATGGTGATTACAGAACAAAATGAATTCTGAAACAGTAGATGATCAACGTGTTAATGATAATTTGAATGATTCTTTGCCACCAACTGTAAAAGAGATTGATAATGAGGGTACAAATTTTGGTAGAGAAAGTAAGAGACCTAGGGGAACTACTTCTAAGGTTTGGGATCATTTTACAAAAATTGGTATAAAAGAACGTAAAGAAAATGTTGTGGATTTATCCATTCAAGACTCTAATACTACAATTTGATAAGTGACAAGAATGATTTGATGTTAGATAGTAATTTATATTTTTGTGATTTTGGTTTGTATTTGGAGTTTAACATAATTTGGGATTTTATTTGGATTGTATTGAAGTTTATTTAGATTTTAATCGGAATTATAATTGTTTTTTTGGGATCGAAGAAAAAAAATTGTGTGTGCTTTTTTTAAATTAATTGAGTCAGTGAGCCAACCCGTTTAACCCGCCAACCCGTGGTGGGTCGGATCGGGTTCTAATTTTTTGGCTCGCTAAGAAGTGAGCCGGGTTGGGTTGACCCACTAAGTAACCAACCCATCACGGACCGAGCCGGATTGGATCGGGTGACCCGTTTTGACAGCTCTAATAAAAATATTAAAATTAACTGATATCAATCATATAAATCTATAATAATTATTAGGAATAAAAGTATTAAAATAAAAAATACATATATTATATAAAACTATAATAACAATATATTAGTACTAAAAATATTGAAAATAAATAAAACTATTATAGCTATTGACGGTAAGAATATATCAACGATATATATATATATATATATATATATATATAGATATAGATATTTAAAGTTACTTAAATGTATTTTTAATATTGAAATAAATAAAAATAGATAAATTAAATTATAATAAGAAAGGTATATGTATTCTACGAAACTGTAACAGAGTTATTAAAATTAAATAGAAGTGTAGCAGCCAGTGGCGGAACTTAACCAAAAGTTTTAGAGGGGGCAAATTATATTTGTCATATATAATTTTTTTTAATTAAAAAAATTTAATTTCTTTTAATTAAAAAAAATTAATTTCTCTACATTATTTTTTTTATTCAAAATAAGCACTCATAAGAATAGAATCTAAACAATATAACAATAATATATATATGAAAGAGTAACATAAAGTTTATCATCAACAATAATATATAAAAAAAAAATAAAAGTTACCTTTATTCATATGCTCCTTTACGCTCTTTCAATGACTTAAAATCTTCAATAATTGAATCAGAGCTGAAACTAGTTGCAATATCCCTTTCAATATAGATTATTAGTGCTTGCTAAAAATTCAACCTCCATCTTATTTCTCAACTTGTTCTTGATTATTTTCATTACAGAAAAAAAGATCTTTCAGTTGTAGTTGTAGAAACTGGAAGAGTCATGATAAGACGAAGTAATCTATCTATCAAGTAGTAAACTTCAGACTTTTTTGTTGTTGCCAAACATGTACATAACTCTTGTATTGTTGATAAATTCTTCAAATTTGAATCTTGACGAGCATCAATAATGAAATGTTGAAGTTGAAAATTCAAATTAATCTTCTCTTGCTCATTACAATCCATGGGATAATATTTTTCCACAAGAGTGCAAATTTTATCAATATTAAAGGCTTTATAAGCATCCTAAGGATCCAAAGCAGAGCTTAGAATTAATAACTCCATTGCTTGGTCATTAAACCTACAATTTAACTCTTGTAATTGCTTATCAACGGTAACAAAGAATATTTCAACTTTGAAATAATGCTCCACTGTAATATTTCAATTCTTTTACTTTTTATCATAATTTTTCTAATATAAATGTTTCACCTCTCACCTATTTACAAAAAGATAAATTATGAATACCCCAAATTAAATCTTAAAAGCAAGACTCAATATTTTAAAAAAACTAATAACTTCTAAATGATTAGCTTCTGTTACCTTAAAGTAGATTCATAATATTGTTTTTCTCTTACACAACTTCAAAGCCTAAAATAACTTTATCTACACAAAGAAGAGTTTGATAAACAATTAAAACATGATTTTATGATTTCTAACAGATAGAGATATGCCTAGAGCATAGAAAAACCACATACAAGAGGGAAACATATTGCTTAAAAAAAAAAGGAAAAGATGAACTTACTCAAAAGAAGAAATTGTTCGGTCCAAAATGTTCCTGAACTCTTTAATTTTGTCGTAGTGCAATTTGATTTTGAAAATAATAAAAAATTGATGGTGAAAATTAAGATGAAAATAAAACGAGAGAAAGAGATAAATGCACGGAAGAGAGAAACCAAATAAAAAAGTATAAAAAATTATAATAAAGAAAAAACATGATTTTTAAATTTTAAAAAAGATTTTTCAAACTAAATTAATATAAATAAGATAATAATATATAAATAAAGTAATAATATATAAATAAAATAATAATATATAAATAAAATAGTAATATATAAATATATATTTTTTAAATATATAAAAAATAAAATAAAATAAAAATTAATTAATATAAATAAAAAAAATTATAAAAATTATTTTTTAAATATATAGAAAATAAAAAAAAAATGTTAGGGGAGTCGTGGCTCCCTATGTCCCTTCATTCTTCCGCCTCTGGTAGCAGCTATTTAATTTATAAATATAAATATTATATAAAATTGTAATAAAGAAAAGTTGGAAGAAAGAAAAGTCTGAAGAGAACAGGTGTCAAATTATTAGATTGGTACTGAAAGACAAGAAGAACCTATTTTTGGACAGATGTTCAGATTTTAAATAAGGATAAGAATGTAATTTACCTAGTACACTATCTTTCTACATTTATAATAGATAACTAGTTGTTCTACCTGCATGGGGTTTTTTAGATTTAACTTTTTTATAATAGCAATGAACAATGAGTACTATCCAATAATATATATGATGAAAAATTAAGTTATAAGTTATTGAAAAAGTGATAGACATATGATGTTAATCGAAATATATATTTTTGACCTACAAATGCAGATTTCATACTAACATGTTTTTGTAAAAATTGCAAATATCAACTATTCATGTCAGAAACCATTAAATATTCATATGCATGTATTCATAGAATCAAGAAAGGACAAAAAATACAAATTAGGTCTCTGCAAACATTGAGTTGTAGGTTATTAAAAAAGTGATAAGCATATGATATTAATAGAAATATATACTTTTGACATACAAATGCAGATTTCATACTAACATGTTTTTGTGAAAACTGTAAATATCAGCTATTCATGTCAGAAACCATTAAGTATTCATATGCATGTATTCACATGTTACAAAAAAGGTGAAGAGTAATAGAAACAAATTATGCTGAACAGAAAGCATGTAACAAATTATTTAAAAGTAAATACATAATTTGTTAGCGTGGTCTATTCTGCAGTCAAACATTAATTGTAACACTAAAGTGGAAACAATGCAAATATGCAAATACATATTGTCGTAGAAAGCATTCAACAAAAAGGGATTGAAGAAAAAAGATGTTATTTCAGAATTGGAGAACAGAAGGACAAACCCTAATAATGTCAAGAAAAACATATGAACTGCATAATTTCTGGTATTTTTGTAAACAACAACATATGAAGTGCATACCTTTGGTTAAGGATCGTTTATAAGAATCTGATGTTGGTGGTGAAAAGTCATTTGGTTGAAAACTTTTGATAATTGCATAAAAAGTAAAGAAAGTCTCGTGCATAGAAAAATTTACGTCAACAAAACAGATAACATTTGAATACTGATACAAACTTACTCGAGAAGCCAAGTAAATATCTGCTCAATTTAATTTATTAATTTAATTTATTAAAATGATATGACATGCTGCTTTGCATTAATTTTTACCAGTGAAAATTGTGCTGCAAGCTTTACAAAATATATCGAGCAGTGCAAACAATCATATCATTGCACAATTTCAAAATCAGAGTTTATAAATTAAAAACATTGAAAAAATCAGAATGAGATTTTTTACGGTTGAGTATGGCATTAAGTAACTACAAATGTGTTGGAAGCAAAGAAATTGTCTTGAAAAGCTCAAAAATCTTAAACTTTTTGAAAGTGATTTTATTGAACAATTAAAAAATAATATTTTAAATGATATAAAATTTTAATGGAGTCTGAGATGTGAAGAGACGTCTTTTGTATTTCGTATTGAAAAAATAAAAGTAGCAGTTGAAAGATCAAAGCAGTGAAATGATTATTGTCTTGGGCAGTGGGAATGATAATGAAAGAAAATTATACACACTTGCACCGTCAAACATATTCGAATTTCGTTTTGAATAATAGATTATTTGAATGTTTTAATTTGAATCAGACAAATCATAAAAACGTGTGGGAGATGATGGAGCAGTTCAGGTATCTATAACAGTGCTTTAATGATCATTATCTGAAGCAGTGTGAGCAATGATAAATTTCATTTCCAATGCGTTGCAATATTTCATTTTCTTTTTCATATTTATTAATCTTTTTATTAATTGCAAGATTTGTTTTAATGCGTTGGAATACAAAAGGATGTTGTAATAGGAAGAGGTTTGCATTGTGTTGTGAGCAATGATAAATTTCATTTCCAATCTGTTGCAATATTTCATTTTTATTTCACATTTATTACATTTTTAATATTTAAACTGACGTCAAATGATTTATAATGTTTACGTTAAATGATTTTAAAAAATAATAATTTAATACCTAATATTTAATGTATTTTAGTAACGTTTACATTTTGAATTTAAATAGAAAATAATTAATTATTATTAATTGGAAATATGTTTAAAAATTATTTATAGCTATTTATAACTTCTGATTTTCGGTGATTAGATTGAAGAAGTTTTCAATTTAATTAATGACTTTGATAGAAGTATATAACATGAAGAAAAAAAAAAACATAAATATATATATATATATATATATATATATATATATATATATATATATATATAAAGTTTACATTAAAACACGCTTAACTTCATCTATATAAGAAGTTTAAATTATAATTACATAAATATTTGCTAAACTTTAAAAGAAATTTAATGGATAGAGAACTTTGATATCTATGCTTGTATTTTCACTTTCAACTTCATAAACAACTTTATGGTGATCCTCTGCAGACAATTCATGAAGAGCACAATTTTTCTTTTCAGCCAGCTCCTATCTTAACAGACCTTGGTCTTATGATCAATAGATTGTGGAGTGGGCATGAATTCCATTGTAGGATAATAGAGTGGTGATGAAGAAGATTGGTAAAAGAAGAAAATTGCTAACAGAAAAAAGAAGATTATTGCTTGTTAGTTGGTAATGAAGAATTGCAGACATTGGGAATATATATAAAGAAAATAAGAGAAGTCATAGTTATTCCAACAATCAGTACTTAATAGTCATCCTACTTCGAAATTATTGCAATTACTTGGGAATAAACATTATAAAAAACAAACTCGAAAAAAAAACTTTCTAAAATAAAAATAATAACATTAAAGCAAATAGGAAATTATTAATTAGAAAATGAAAAGCCGTCAAATGCTTAATTAAGGAATAAATGCTTCATTAACTTAATTTTTGAAAAAATAATTAAATTAACTAAAAACTAACAGATGTTAAAGAAGGATGTGAATAAAAAATCAAATTTTTATTAAAAAATAAACTTTACGTACCATTGTCTCTGGCCGATCTTTTCTAAACTTTCATTAATGAAAACAAAAACAAATTTCAGATCAAAACAAAAAAAAAACAATTGCATAAAAGCAAGATTAAGAAGTAAAATATTTTTGAATGAGAAGGATGAAAATAATCAAAAGCTTAGTAAAAAAAAATACTTCACAGTTGTCATTGTGGAACCAAAAAAAATCAATTCTTGTTAAAACCACGGTATGGTAATGCGTAATAGGTAAGAGGATATAATAGGTAAGAGAAAAAAAAAGAAGATTTGTCACTCGATAGTTGGTAATGCGTAACAAAGAAGATATATATAAAGAGAATAGGATAAGTCATACGTGTTCGAAGCATCGGTACTTATGAGATAGACTGCTTCATAATTAATGCAGTCGCTTGGGAATAAAAAACTTAAAATGAAATACGAATTAAAAAAAATAGGTTAAATTAAAAATTTTAAATACAACAAAATATTAATTACAAAATGATAATTATAAAATGATTATTCGTAAAATGATAATCCCACCTCTTGAATAAAAAAATTTAAACCAGAAAAAAAAAACATAGCTTTAACAAAAAAAAATTAGGGTAACAAAAATAGAAGAAGAAGATAAAAAAAATAAGAAATCTGGATAAAGATAGAAGAATAAGATGAAACACATTGAGAAACATAAACTTTTTGCTTCGAAAAACTAAAATCTGGCAGTGACCAATGTTCTACGCAGTTCATTCATGAAGAAAAAATTAAAGAAGACACATTGACATGAAGACTGACAGTTTTTTGGTCTTCAAGAGTCTTGAATAAAAACATTTAAACCACAAAAAAAAACTAAATCAAAGCTTTAAAAAAGAAGAAATTTGGGTAAAGGTAGAAAAAGAAGATAAAACAAATAAGAAACCTCCATAAAAATAGAAGAATAAGATCAAAAACATGGAGCAACTGTTATACTCAGTTCATTGATCACCAAAAAATTCAAGAACACATACAACCATAAAAAAATAGAAGATGCCAAGATGTTAGAGAAACACAGTGAGATGAAGAATCGAAAAAAAGCAAAAATCCAAAGAGATATGCAAAGAAAAAGACTGACCGTTTTTGGTTCTTTAAGACTCTTGCATGTTTTGTAACTCTTCATTTCAAGCCCGGAAGTTCTAAAAAATAGCATCAACCAAATCTGGGTTAAAATATAAGAAGAATATGAAGAGTTAGTTGATTGATGACAAAAAAAAATTCAAGAACAAACATAAAACAAAAAAAATAACAGATGGGGTTAGAGAAACATAGTGAGATGAAGAATCGACAAAAAACAAAAATCCAAAGAGATCTGCAGAGAAAAAGAATGACCATTTTTTGGTCTTTAAGACTCTTGCATGTTTCGAAACTCTTCATTTCAAGCCTGTAAGTTCTAAAAAATAGCATCAACGAAATCTGGGTTAAAATATAAGAAGAATATGAAGAGTCACTTCATTGATCACCAAAAAATTCAAAAACACACATAAAACAAAAAAATAACAGATGCGAAGATGTTAGAGAAACATAATGAGATGAAAAATCGAAAAAAAGAAAAAATCCAAAGAGATCTGCAGAGAAAAAGGCATACTGTTTTTTTGTCTTTAAGACTCTTGCATGTTTTGGAACTCTTCATTTCAAGCCTGTAAGTTCTGAAAAATAGCATCAACGAAAACTAAAAAATAGTTTCATAAGAAGAATATGAAGCTGAACCAAAAACGAAATATGGTAATCACACGAAACCTGGCCGCAAAGAAAAATCGGATGACAGAGAAGAAGCTGAAACCGTACAACGAAACCTGGGTAAAAAATAAAAGAAAACATCAAATGTTTAGTTAAATCAACTGAAATCTGGCAGTGAACAATATTCTACTCCGTTCATGCATCTGAAAAAAATTCCAAAAAAGATAAAATGTTAGAAAAATGGGAAGAGAGAGAAGAAGCTGAAATAATACAACGAAACATGCGTACAAAAAAAAAATATCAGTTGTTCCCTTCAGAAACCTGTACAGAAACACATTGAGATCAAGAATCAAAAAAAGTCAAAAAATACAGAGAGATCTACAAATGAACATTAGGTAGAGTCCATGGTGTTTCGATGGCCTGAGAAAGAGAGACAAAAATATAGAGAGATCTGCATATGAACATTAAGTGGAGTCCATGAACATTAGGAGAAAGAGAGACAAAAATCAAAAGAAACTCGTGCAAGAAAGAATGAGAAAGTGAGAATGAGAAGAAGATGAAGCGTTTGAAAGATGAGAGACGAAAAGTCAGAAAGAGAGAGAAGAAGTTTAAGAGAGAGAGAAAGAAGCGGAGAATTGAAAGTGGAAAGAGAGGAAAAAAGAAGTAGTGGGATAAGTGGAGAAAGTGGAAAGAGAGAGAGAATTAAATTTGTTTTTGAATTTTTTTTTGAAGTGTCAAAATTATGAGAGTGTGACATGTTAGCTTTTTTTCTTTTTGTAGATAAAATTTTTTGAATTGAAGTGTATGATATATAGTATTTAATTGAAAACGTTGCTATTTGTTAGTTCCCATTTGTATATAGATATAGATATAGATATAATTATATATTATATATTGAGATTTTTATTTTATTTCCTTGTAAAAAATTAATAAAATAAAGTAAATGATAAAAAACATAAAAGTATTAAAATTTAATTCTTTAAATTGATATGAAATATTATTATTAAATGGATATTTATTATTTTCAATTTTATAAATTAATGAATTTATCATTAATCATCTTTAGATCAAAATTCATATTTATTTTTATTAAAATTAAATTACAATTATTATCACAATTTGGTATTTTTTTTTTTTTATTTTAGGTTTAAAAATTGCTTTTTGTGATGATTTGAAATGTATTGTTTATAGATGGTATCTCATGAAATATTATTATTAAATATATATTTATTATTTTTAGTTTTATAAATTAATTAATTTATCGTTAATAATCTTTAAATTGAGTGGTTGGTTTATCATTAATCTTAACTTTAATCTTAATATAAAGTTTTTGGTGTCGTGGAATAATAAGTTGATACATGACATATTTTTATGTGATGTGATGAAATAGTGACATATGACACATGTTTCTTTTTATGTGCAAGTTTGATTTTTGCTTTTTGCAAACTTTGTGTGTAATGTGTGAGAGCTTGACACATGTTAAAATTTTGCTATTTGTGTATTTGAAATCTTTTAAATTATAGGTAGTATATTTGAAAATTTGATGGAAATTAAATTGTGTTTTTTATTTCTTTTATAAAGCACGACATTTAATGTTAATAAATAATAAAGCATAAAATTTAATATAATAAAAAATAAAAATATTTAGGTTTAATTACTCTTCTGCTCCATATTTTTGTCTAAAAATGTTAAGTTGGTCCTCTAGTATGTTTTTAGTATCAATTTCATCCCGACTTTTGAAAAATTGATGGAATTTGGTTCTTTTCATTAAATTTATTAAAGCGGGTCAAAGACTTTTCATCAAAATTGACACTAGGATTATGTTAATTACATAACAAAACAAACCATCCTTATTTACAAATTCAATTTTAATGAAAAATCATTGATATATTTCAAGAAATTTAACAAAAATGACCAAATTGCATAAGATAGTCAAAAATCGAGACCAAATTAGAACTAAAAAAAAACTGGAGAACCAACTTAACATTTTTCTTTGACAAAAACATGGACCAAAGGAGTAATTAAATCAAATATTTATTAAAATAATTTTATTTTCTTTGTCATTGTCTTTTTAATTTTTCACAAATTGTACTATCTCTCACATGTCTTCCTTTTGTTTTTGAAGAAAAAAGAAAATTAGACATAAACTCATTATTTTTGCTCTCATTTCTTTTTTTTTTTTTTTTTCTCTTCCTTTCTTGAATAAAAAAAGGTAACTCTCTTGTCTCACTTGATAATGAAACACTAGTTTAATAGTTAACATTATTTTTATCTTATGAGTCTTTTGTATATTCTTTTTCTTATGAACATAGAAGAAAAAATAATGTATTATGTGTTTTTTCATAACCGATCTTTAATCGTTACTTGACTATAATATATTTTTCTTTTAATAATTACGTCTCTCAATTTTCTATTAGAGTATGATAAATTATTTTTAATATTAATTTTAAAAAAATAGGTATATTGATGAAGAATAAAAGAATAGATTCATTGTTTAAAAATGATAGGAAGGAAATATGAAAGCAAGATAGATTCTACTTCTTCACATATTTTAAAGCATTATACTAATGATCCAATCTAATGATCCAATTTTCAGTAAGATTAGCCATTTTTTCAGGCATTATACTAATAATCCAATCTAATGATCAACGAATTATATTACTTTGGGCCCTCCAAAACTTTTGGTCAAGATTCTCTAGTGTAGAATTCAACACACCCCACTTTTAATTATAATCTTGTAACCCTTCTCTTGCAATTGTCCCAAAATCAATAAATTGGTCTTTAAGTCTAGAGCAAAATGGACATTGGACATGATTTGAGCAACATTACTTTTAGTAGGTAAAGTTTCCTGCCATTTTCCCATCACTTTGACAATAACTTGTTTCCAAACTTCACATTATCTCTAAAAGATTCATCAAGAATGGAAAATACAAACTTATCTCCATTCATGTGTTTGATACACCTAATGTCTAAATACCTTATGTTCTTGCTGGTTGACTCCTTTCATGACAAACCATAAGCAATGAGATTTCTTAAACGTCCTCTTCCTCTTTTTTGGTGAAATTGGATGCTTCATTGTGTGTATTTGGCAATTTTGATTGACATTCAAATTCGTAATGACCATATTTGTTACATCAATAACATTCCACATTTGTTTTGTCAGCAGATTTTTCTTGATAACAACCTTGTCCCCTTCCTCTTTCTAGAGACTGGTTTCATTGATGGTGATTTTGATAACCATAGTTTCCTTTATCTTAACCTTTGCCATATCCTTTACCTTAACTTCTATTATTTTTGTTTGATCTACATCCTCCCTCTCTTTTGCTCGATTGAGTTTATGAGACTTTTAATGCTAATTCTACATGGTCTTATTGTTGCAACTTTCTCTTGTGTAGCAATAATGAGTCTTTTAACTCATCATTAGAACAAAGATTAATAATTTTTAACTCTTCAATGGAGCATACCACAAATTAAATTTTGGTACCAATGAGCGTAAACTTATTTCAACTATAACCACGTCTTCAATTTCTTTCCCATTGTTCTCATCCTGTTGATGATCGCCATCATTCTTAAGAAGTAATTAGAAATTGATTCACCAGATTTCATTCGATGAACTTCAAAATCTGATCGAAGTGCTTGAAGTTGATGTCGATTTGCTCTAGTCAATCCTTGAAATTTCTTCTTCATTAAGTCCCAAATTTCCTTTGATCTATCTTTGCTAGGGATAGTTTCCAAGATTATGCTTTCAACTTCCTGGAAAAGACAATTATTGGCCTTAACGTCTTCCGATTTCAAAGCTTCAACCTCTGTTGGGAATCTGTTGTTGTCGTGCCTTCAGCCAACTTTGGTATTCCTATAGAGACTACTTGCAAGTACTCCTTGGATCGTAGAAAATTTTCCATCAACATACTTCAATGATTATAGTGACCATCGAATCATGAAATCGCTGGTCGGACATAATTAACAGAGCACATTTTGCTTTTGTTTTTAATAATGTATTGTTCTACATGGATAGCTTGGATACCGCTATTATAGGAAGAATATAATAAAATAAGAGAAAACACTATTTTGGGAGAAATTTGCACACTTTATTCAATGAGAAAATTTCTATTATATAGGCTACACATAAAAGAACAAAAACGGGTCAATATAAAATTGACTCCTAAAATATAGAAAAATTAAACAACTTAAATCAAACAATAAATCATGTTGTAAAACACGTTATAACAAAACTAAAAAATATCTAACAAGTGTAATAAACAAAGCTTAACTAGAGAGTGTACACTAGCTTAACTAGAAGACTTTGTTCATTTCAAAATTTACCTTCAAATATCACAAACACACATAGTCGTACCAAGTCCAAACCAAACAAAAGGACAAACAAATATCTTATATTAATTTATTTAATATTTGAATATATGCAATCTCTTTTGCTACAAGTTTATGACCTCAATAGGATTAAAAATTCAACAATAGAATGACAAAGGTTACATCACAATAAATTAAATTAATACTCCATTCATCTTTGAAGTTGCTATCTTAGGGTTCAATGTTTCACATACAAAAACATGTTCAAAGTTTTATATGCGATAATCCCCTAAAACCAACAACATCAACCCACTGAATTTGCACAACCACTTCCCCCTTCTCAACATTTTTCAATCTCAAAATCATTTGTTGGACAATATCACCATCATTCCAAACACAACTGCTCTCTTCAGCAAGGTAATTACTTCTATTTGGTTGGATCCTTTTCACTGCACAACCATTTGGAAGGTTTTTCAATTCCATCTTCTTACACCTAAGAAAGGGTATAAAGTCTACCTCTGCCTCACCCATTTTGTCATCCACAGTGAAAGTGTCTTTATCATAAACTGTCTGCATAGAAAAATAGAATGCAATATATTCATCAACAATCTTTGTGTACTTTGGCATTTAAAAGAAGAATAAATAAAGTTTTATAGCAAATAACACCAAGGATACAAAAAATTTGTTCATGATTAGAATTTTCATTTGCGTCCTGATTTGGTTAGTTTATGATTTAGATTTGATAAAAACATAAAAGGTATTGAAATTTCCACATTCAATGGAGATAAGAAGAATTTATAATATATTAATTAGTGTAATTTAGAAAGTGAACTTTAAATTTAACTAAACCCTACAAAACTGGTTTGTAAGGTGAGGTTTATACTCACTTATATTTACACTATAATTTGTTTTAGGACTTGTTCCAACTCACATATCAACCTAAAACATTGTTGAACACATAAATAAAAGTTACCTTCCTTGGGTTAAAAAGACTATAAGCATTATTTTTAAATTTTGTGATCAAAATGTATCAAAGTTTGGAACAAGGATGAATTTCAATTTCATGTCCATGTTTAGAAACTAAAAATAGATTTAACCCTTTATTAAATGTTATCTTTTGTAATCAATTTCATATGAGTTTTTTATTTAAACAAGAAAGTCATTATTCCATGCTGAAATCAATTACTTGTTGGTATAATGGTTTACATAGTAATTATTCAAAGCTTTTGGAAAAAAAATCTTGTGTCATTAATTACAATGTTGAATTAGCCAATTATTAATGTAACTTTATACATAATTGAAAACACGTTCTTTAGAATAATGAAATAAACAAGCTAAAATGAAATAAACTACATACATCACATGATCATATATCTAGAATTAAGTCAGAATTTATAAACGTAATTATAAATGTAACCAATTGCGGTCATTGTAAAACCAATTTTGACAAATATTTGATGACAAAAATAAAAATAAAATTAATTAGAGAATAAAAGTGATCTTCAAAATATATATATATATATATATATATATAACGCTTTACAAGAGAAAATGAGTAGTAGTTTTATTTGTAGATTAAACGAAGTTGAAATTTTTTCACTCCTAAAATTTTTCATATTTTATGGGATTTTTCTTGCAATTTTATGATAAAATTTTGCAAGAAAAGACATTTTTTCTATTTTTTCTAAGAAATTTAATTGTCAGATAATTCCTTTGTGAATAATTATTTCCTACAAAATTATAAAATTTACAAGTATTTTCTACAAAATTTTCTATGAAAAATATTTTGTGTAGAATATTTTGCAAAAGAAAAAGGTAGCAATTTCTTGCAAATTATTATTCATAACAAACATTATAAGTATTTCCTGAGAAAAAGTTTTCAAAAAACAATTGGTAAGAAGTGTGTGATTTTTTTAGTACTGTTTCAATAAGAATTATTCTTGTTACTAGACATACAATGTGGTAGTATGAAAGCGTATGTCTATGAAAGTTTTAACAAACAAAATACTTGATAGCTAAGTGTGTCCAAAAGGTTCAAAGTAACCAAAGGATTTGATGATGATTTTAATGACGAGAAGTTGATCAGCAAAACATGACTAATGAGAGTCAAAATCATGGTGGATAAAAGCATATAAGTAAGAAGAATATGAATGCTACCATATGGTAAGAGAGGGTATGGAAAGGAATATTGTCAAAATAGGAAGAATATAGGAAAGGAAGATTGTGTTGCAAGTGTCTCAAAGGAAGAAGACATTCTAGTTAGAAAAGTAATAATAAGCTCTAATGGTGGAAATTTATTTCACGATAGGTGCATCATGAATTTAGGTGTAACTTGGCACATTACTCTACACCGAGATTGGTTTTACACTTGTGAGCCTATCTTAGATGGATCCATGTTCATGAGAAATCATCATGCCCTAAAAATTATTGGAAATGATATTGTCAAAATAAAAATGAATAATGATATTGTATACACACTTCAAATAGTACAATAGATGAAGAAATTGAAAATGAATTTATTGTCTATTGGAAAATTAAATGATGTTTGAGTGTAAAATCATATTGAAATGAGATCTTAAAGATGGTGAGAGAGAATAAGATAGTGATGAAAGCATGGAAGACCATGGAAAATATGTACATACATTTAAGAGTTATGTAACAAGAAGCAAGTTCAATAGTTGCATTAGTAAGTGAAAAAAATGGTGATGATGTGACATTGTAGAGTTGGTCATATGTCAGAGCGAGGTTTGAAAAGTTCTTATAGGACATAATCTTTTACTTGGACTTAGATGTTTCTTAGCTTTTTGTGAGTTATGTATGATTAACAAGTATAACACAAATTGAAGTTTGCTAAAGTGGCTACCAAAAACAAACACATATTATAGTTGATTCATTTTAATGTGTAGAAATCATCAGTATTATCTTGTCCATTCATTGATGATTCGTCTGAGAGATCATAGGTATGTACCAATAAGAGGAAGTTATAAGTGTTTTTGGTGTTAAAGGAATTTAAAGCACGAGTAGAGTTTGACACTGCAAAATAATTAAGTGCTTGTGAATAGATAGTAGAGGAAAATACATAGATGAAAGTTTTGTGCCATTCGCTAGCAATAGGGTATTATAAGACAAATTCTTATTTCACATACACTTCAACATAATGGTGTGATTGAGTGTATAATATAACTCTCATGTATAGAAGAACGATTATCTTGATAGTGACTAAAAGTATTTAAAATTGTTTATTACATGATAAATCGATCTCTATCAGTAGCAATTGCTTTGAAGACACTGGTGGATACATGTAGTGTTATACCAACCAATTATTCTTCCAAACATGTATTTGGTTGTCTCATGTATATGATGTGAAACTTCTCAGAAAGAATAAAGTTGGATCCAAACTCATACTACCCATAAGGTTGCTATCAATGATGTAATTTTAGGAAAAATGAATTGCAAAATGAGCATACATCAGAAGACTTTAAAGAACATAAAAATTTGGACTTTAGGTTACCAAGTCTTTGTGCAATCTAAAGTAGGAATTCATATATATTGGTACCTAAGATTTGATTACCATTATACCTACCACAATAGGTTTGATGTGATTGATTTTATGATCTGGCTTTTGTATTTCGAGGATATGTTGGTGGTAGGCCTTAACAAAGTTCAAATCCAATAATTAAGGACATATTTGGCTAGGGAGTTTGATACCGTCAAAAAAAATTTTAGGGATGTAAATTCACCAAAACAAAAAAAGATAAAATGATTTAGCTTTCTCAGAAGAACTACTTACTGAGAATGTTGAAATAATTCAACATACAAGATTGCAAGAAATATTCTACCCTACTTCTTATCAATTGTAAATTATCCTTAACTCTAAGTCCTAACAATGAAGCGGAGAAACAATTTAGAAAAAAATGGCAATTATTTCTTACAAATTATTATTTATAACAAAATTTATAAATATTTTCTAAATTAAAAAAAACTTGACCACGAAAATATATATTGTTTTAGTGATAATACATATGATACCTACATTTCATATATATATATATATATATATATATATATATATATATATATATATATATATATATATATATATATATATATAAATAAATAATGAATGCATGGTAGTGGAGAAACATAACGTTTATGCAAATAATTTTATCTAAAAGATTATGAAGCTAGTCAGATAAGTTTATGAGTAATAATTTATTTAGAATAAAAAAATGAATGAATATTTTTTAAGTTAAAATTATACGTTAAACTTTTCTAAGTTAATTTTAATTTTATTAGGACAAAAATTTCTTTTTGTTACGATAAGATTTTTTTTTTTTTTATGTAGATTGCATGAGAGCTTACCAGATGTAATGGAATATTAACATCCTTTACGAAAAGGGTCAGTTCTTCATTCCACGTAGGATTGCAGTTGTTTTTTATAACACGAGTCTTCAGCTTCTGCATCAGTTATTAGATCAATGTTTAGACTTACATAAAAGTTGACAAACTTTTCTATAAATATTTAAAGAAAAGTAAGGAGAAAAAACTCGAACTATTAATTATCTTATAAATTAACATTAACTTATGCATAAATTAATTAATACGAACTTCCATATACAACTTTTTATTTTTAATTTGTATAAACCAACTTTACTCTATGGAAAATTATTTTGCTTTTAAGTTACTTACAGAAAAAAAAAAAAAACTGTTCAAATATATTCTTAACGATCCAAAAAGTGTTTTATCTGCAAATTTTGATAGAAAAACGTAATTTTTATTTAGACAAACCCCACTTCTAATTAAATGGGCTTATTACATACAATTCACTCAATAACAGAACACTTTCTTTTTGCATTTCCATAGTTTCCTTTTGCACTTTCATGGGGGGTGTTTGAAATATCTAAAATGTTTGGATGGTGGAATCTGAGAACATATGAATTATAAAATCTAGAGTATATTTTTGAATTTAGTAATATATTTTCAGATTTTTAAATTTATAAATTACATAATAAAAAATGTACTTTTAGATTTTTAGATTTATAGAATACATAATTCATAATGCAGATTTATATTTATGAATTACCTAATTTGAAATATATTTCTGAGAGACGGGAAAGAAAGAGAAAATAGATTTCCAAAAATATTCTATCGTTTTGAAAGAAAGAAAATGACACAAATATATCAGGAAATGTGAGAACCAAAACAATCATGAAATACTAAATCTTAATCACTACACATAACTATAGTATATTATATTTTATTTTCACAATAAATATCACGTGTGTTCTTCTTATAAGTGATTATATTTAGCCTATAATTATAAGATAATATATGGTTAAGAAGGGCGACAAGGTTAATGATTAAACACAATATCATTCCACAAAACATGGTTAAGAAGATGAACACAAACAAACAATCAATCTTCATTAAATGAAGCTTTCAAAACAAAACAAAATATGGGCTTGGAAAAGATGTAAACCTGATCACCCATTCTGACGACGACATAAGGATCACTGGCACGTGTATCACGAATTGCAAGATTAATGCCTTTTATGATTCGAAGTTTGAGAATACCTAACACATTATTGTCCATTGAAACACACCTTCTTCTTCTTCCCTCAAAACCAAAGACTTCGATGTCTACACACAAAATTCAACACCTACAAGATTTGGATTTTTTATTTTGCTCCAAACAAAACCGAGAGAGGAGGGTTCTAGAGGAATCTTTGGAAATCTAGGTTTTTTATGTAGGCTTCATTATTTTTTTAGCAGTTTTGGCTTACATTTCAAATGTGTGGTTCCTACTGTTTCAAGATCCTACGAGTAGGCTCAATCGCACATATTTTTTCCTCGTGTTATATCGTCATCATTAAATATAAAATAATTTAGTTTTAATAACAAAAAATGAACGTAATTTCTGTTTTTAACCCATACATAATTACATAAACTATTTACTCTATTCTTTTCACTCTAATTTGATATCATACAAACTATACTTTTTATTTTCTTAAATATAAATAAGAGAATAAAATAATTATCTTGTATTTTCTTAATGTAAATTATAATAGTCATAATTTTTTCATCATGTTATTTATATTATATTGATGTTTATGTGTAAATTTTTTATTTTAGTAAATTGAGATTTACTCAATTTTGTATTCTAGAGACATCTCGATTTATCTAGAGATGACAAAATGGGCTAGTTGAGTTTGTTTTAACCTAATTCGTTTTTGACTTGTTAAAAACAGATCAGAATGGGTCAGTCCGTTTAAACAACACAGGCTAGAAAATATAACTTGTCCCTTCTTGTGACGGGCTAACAGACTAACTCGTTTGCCATGCTTTTTCTTTTTTTAAATGTGTTTCCAAAGCCAATCTGAAATTGTTTGCCAATCCATTAAGCTTGTAATTTAGTAAAGAAAAATTATGAATTTAGTGTGGTGATTCATGGTTTCCAATGGAAAGGAGATTGGTTTGGTGAGATTATTAAGATTGTGAGAGAAGATCTTTGACTAAAAAACAAATTGCATAGCAACAACATCACGTAACTCCCATTTTTCCTTGTCATCACTTCCCTTTCATTTTCCCTCCTTTTCATGAAACATTAAACATTTATGTTTGTTTGGACTCTCACAACCATCATTACAGTAACGTCTGTAAGGCCCACTTTTCTACATTATGATATAAGGGCTTAACCTTGTTTGTTGGGCCTAAAGCCAGCCCATAAGGTGCCCAAAACCCCTTACCAATCCTTGTCCAAAGGCAATGGGACCTTTCATTCTAGCCCTAATTCACTTTTCTCATTTTCTAGAAATGGACCATCTCCCTCCTCCCTCTTAAAACTGCATACGTGAGCTCTGCTAGGGCACAATCGGAGCACCCACTGTTTCACTCTAACGTCTTCTCCAGGTAAGTTGAACTTGAACTTTTCCCCTTTCTTTCCATTCCAGTGTTTGTGTTCTACCTCGGGTTGACGTTGAAACCTTATGCTAGCCTCTTTGCGTCTGTTTTTCCAATTTCCCTACACTGGTTGGAGTTACAATACTCCTCTCTTCTCCAAGGACCGTTGTGCTTACGTTTTAACTCCACTCTATGTAAGGGAAGTTAAGGTTTCATGTCTTTAAGATTAGTTTGCCTGTTATTAGTCTATTTCGTGTTCTTAAATGTTTGTATGGTGTTGTAATGGTGTGAAAAATATTTGTGCCTTGAGTATCTGCTTGATTTTTCGCTTTTCATGCGTGAGAGCAGGTGGGTTCTGCTGAACTCGCCTAGGCGAGCTGAGTGGTCACTCAAAATGAAAAGCTCTCGCTTAAGCAAGGAGCTCTCGCCTGAGCGAGAACAACAACAACTCACCCTCTCTCTATTTCGAGGACTCGCCTAAGCGAAGGCCTCTCGCCTGAGTGAGAGCAATCTCGCCGAAACGAGATGGGCTAGCTTGAGCGAGACATCGACGTGCCCTTTGTTTGCAGTTTCGCCCAGGCAATAGCTGGTAGCTTGAGCGAGGGGTTCCTCTCGCCTGAGCGAGAGCTCCTCAGCCTGAGCGAGATTGACAAAGTTGATTGGATATATGTATGTTCCTAATGATTGGATGGTTTCTTGCTTTAAAAATTTATGTATCATGCCTTGTATGTTCTATATGATATAATGGGACTAGAATTGACGAGCTTGGTATGAATAAGTGCATGAATAATGATTGGTTGGATATTAGCATGAAATTGTTATGCTTGACAAATCTATGTTTGGTTGGTGAGACATGACTATGGTATGAGATTGACGTAATTCCATGAAACTCTTGGTAAAATTTCATGGTGGTGTTGGATGTGGTGGACGTAATTCCATGAACCTCTTGGTAAGGTTTCGTGGTGGTGCCGTAGTGTATATAATTAGGTAAGGATTCAAGTAAGGATTGCATCCTGAAACTCTAAAGAGTTAGTTAGTCTCACGTAGAGCGGACTGACTCAAGTGGTGAGAGTAGCAGGAGGCCCTAGTCTTTGGTAGGATAATGGCCTTAGATGTTTGAAGGCTAACCTCGTACGTGGTAGGGTGAAACCCATTGGCAATGGCTCTGCAGAGCAGTAGAGGTCACCACAAGTGCAAGTATCCAGCGAATCTGACCAATTATATGTATCTGGATAAATTGAGTCATAGAGTCTTGTTTGTTTGCTATCACATGCTTGGATGATTGATGTGTACTTGCTTTTCAATTGCATGCTAAATTGTATGATAAAGATCTTTTTACTCTATCTTACCCTTTCTGCTTGTGTTTGTCTTCTTGTGTGGTTTTTCCTTTTTGCAATGATTAGAAATTCTTTTGTGTGAGCAGATATGGAAACCCCTTGTGTTCGTAGTGACAATGGGGATAATGCAGCTTAGATGGTCATGGGTTGATGTTGGACTCATGTTTTGAAGGACCTTTGTTATATTGTAATCTCTTGCTCTATGAGCAAGCTCTTGGGCAACAGTTGAACCATTTTTATTTTGTTCATGGCATCGTAGTGTGCCTAGTCTTTCCTTCCAGTATATTCATGGATAGCTAAAATGGTTGATACATATATACTTCATGGTGTTGCTCTTTATATTATATTACATGTGATATTTTATTTAATTGGGTTTATTTATTAAATGGGATGTTACAATGTTTTCTTTAATTACTCCTATTATATACCATGCATCATTATTGAATTTAATGGTGGAAATAACAGAAAACCGAAAAACCTATAAACTTGAAAAAATGTCTTCAAAAGATTTTAGGCCTTGGGAAGTGAGTTTGTCACGTTTCGGTTGCGAAACTTTGTGTGTTGCGATTGACTACTAATGCTTGTGTTACTTAGTTATGACTGAACCTATATTTGATGGTGTTAACTAAAAAATAAATAAATAAATAATGTGATGTATCCTGTAAGATCCACTAAATTTAATTAATTCATTACATAATTAATTAATAAATGCGGGTAGTGGGAGCCTTTATGACATTAATTATGGATTAATATGACGTGAAAAAGTACTAGTTCAAGTGGTCGAGAGTACTTGTTTGTGTGAGAGGACTTGGGTTTAAGTTGTATGTATGCCAATTATGTGTTATTTAACTATTTATTATTTTAACAATATGCTTGATCATGTTGAGTGATAATATAATTATAGAATTATATGAATTATCACAAAACATGAATTGGTTAAATGATTATGCATTGAGTTGGCTTTGACATGGTTAGGGATTCGAACCTTGGAGGATCCAAAGTAAACTCTTTTCTTTGTCAAAATTTCTTTTGGCATGAATGTGAAGGGGCAAGGAAACCTTAGCAGCCTTAGAAGCATCCAAGGGGGTTGGAAAACCATAGAGAATAGCAAATTGAATGATAATTAAAACCAAGTTTAAGGCATTTTAGTTTTGGCTAATTAACCACCATTAAGGTACAATTAAAGAGGAAAATTGAAGGAGAAAGAGAGTTTTGAGTTTGCCATTTTGAGTATAGTGAGGAGTGATATTTTAGAGGAAAAACGTGAGGATTGAGTGCAGCAAAGGAACTGAATTGGGAGAGAGTCAAAGGGAGGCTATTGGTGATCACAAGAACTCTCCAAATTCTCAATTTTTAAGCATGTTAAGGGTGTTGAACTCGTAACTTTATTGTAATTGGTTAATGATTGTTGTATGAAATGAGTGTGCATTGTTTATGGTTGCCAATATCTCGATTTTTGGATTTTTGTAAATTTTCCAGAAATCATCTGGTGGCTCATTCAAACCTGCTAAACGACCCATGCAATTTTGCTTGTTTTTTTGAGTTCCTGATAGGAACTGCTTGGCGGCAGGCTATGGACCGCCAGGCGACGCAAGCTCATAACCCAATTTCTGGGTTTTCCTAATGAAGTGCATGGCGGTGATGAACACCCGCCACCCATCATTCAATTCCATGTGATTGAGGGTTAATTGGGATGAAAATCATACAAAAATTATTTTAGGGTTGATGATTTGGGGATTATTATAGTGGCACTGATTTAAGTGGAAAATGTGAATGAATTTCGTATATGGGAAATTTTAGGGGTGAACCGTAGTCCTAAACACTGAAGTGTAGCCTATGAAGTCGTAAATTGATTGAAATCAGAGTTGTTGGAGATGGGCTAAGGTTCGCAGGTGGAGGGAGAATTTTGGGGTTCCTGGAATAGCAAAGTTACGGGTTTTGTGAGCTTTGGTGCGTAATGGTGGTTGGGAAAGTAATTTGGGTCATGTGCAATATAATTTTAGAGGTTGGGAATATTATAGAAATTGACCTAAACTGAAAACTGGTGGTAAATGTTAATAAGGTTTAATGTGATGTATTGGAATTGGCATGACTTATAGTAATGGGAAATTGTATTTATAGAGGATTAGTTATGAATATATATATATATATCCTCAATATATATAAACAAAACACACACACACACACACACACACACATATATATATATATATATATATATATATATATATATATATATATATATATATATATATATATATATATATAAAACCTTATATGGATAAACTTAGGCTTGTTAAACTACAGATTAGGACAAGGTATTGAGACAAATGAGATCATTTAATGAATGGTATGGTATTAGTAATGTTCCTAATTTATTGTGATGAGGTGTTTATATCAATGGTATAAGGCATAGCATCACCTTAGGTACGAGTGGTTAAGGATTCTAATAATAATATGATTGAAGTGAGAACTCTTGACTTAGTAATTATGATGGAAGTAGGGTATTGTGGGCACTATTATTGAGCTATGACATGACAAATGGATTGGTTGAGTGACTGTGTGTGTGAGGATGTGAGCAACTGCACCTGAACCTAAACCAGAACTAGTATTGCGCGAGTACTGGTGTGGCGCCTGGCGGTAGCATGGGAACCGCCAAGCGACACCTGTGAATACAAAGGGTAATAAGAACGTGTGACGCCTGGCAGTGAAGGTAGTCCCGCCAGGCGATACCTGTAGAGGCAGGGTGTGTAATGGCGCTTGGTGCATGGTGGCACGCGTCCCCGCCAAGCGGTCTGGAAGCGTGGTTCACCTGGCGGCTCGAGAGCAACACCAGGCGATATTGTTGTAATAGAATTTTTTTTTGCTTGCCTTGATGTGAGTGGTCTATAAGGCTTCTATGATATCTCAAAGGTCGACTTGCTGGTGTTCCTTGAGTTGTGGCTTAAAACGTATCCCTTGAGTTGTGGCTCGGGATAAGGGTTAAGAACGTGGCATTCCTTGAGTTGTGGCTCAAAATTACATCTCTGGAGTTGTGGCTCGAGATGGCAGATGAACACGTGGAACTCTTGAGTTGTGGCTCGGGTTGACGAGTGTTGCCAATGTGAGTGTGCACGTTGTGGCGTGTACGGATGGGTCTAGTTAGACTGCTCTCCTCAGTATTAAGCTTACAAGTTTGGTAGTCTTGAGACGTTACTAATGTTATTCGTATTGGGAACTCCACATGGCGTTACGGAGTGTGGTTCGTAACATGGTTTCCCGCACGTGCTCTACCAATTGTGGTTGGTAGGTGTGGCAACAAGACATCTTGAGATACTCATCAGAAGACGTAGAACATGGTTAACATGGTGGTGGCCATGGGTATGGAATCAAAGGATGGAATTCCTTTGGTGTGATTGTAATATATATGTTGTATATATGATTATTTTGATTATTTGCTCACCCTATCTGCTTGTGTTTGACGATGATTGTATACGCGATACACGAGAGCAAATGATGTTACAAGTGGATCTGGTGAGCCTTAGCAGCGGAGTGGGGGAAACTCATGGGAACCATTTTTATTGAGTGTTTAACATTTATGGTTTTTGAATAAAGTTTTAAACTATTATGACACTGATTCTAGTATTTTATTGAGCTTTGAGAATTTTGAATTTGGAGTTATTTTTGTTAGGTAATAAAGAATTTAAATTTCCCGCTTTTTTGGGAATTACAATTATATTAATGCAGTATTAATATTATTTCTATTTTATTTTATTTAAACCCATAATATCCGGTTGGGATGTTACATGTCCAGGCAATGACACACAGAAGACACAAAAATAATAACGGGGCTAACGAAATTGCTCAAGCCATCTATCGTTTAGTGGATGCGATGCAACCAATTTCAGCACAACCAAGAGCCATGATTCCACCACCGCCTACACCGAGAGTGGCTACTATGGAGGATTTCTTAAGACACAAGCTGGCCAAGTTCAATGGCAAGGCCATCCTTGATGACACACGCGCTTAGCTTAGGGAGTGCGAGAAAATTTTTTGAGTGATTGACTACACAGTGGCACAAAAGCTCACTTATGCCAGCTTTCTACTGATAGGTGATGCAGAGTATTGGTGGGTGGGAATGTAGCAACAAATGTAGACCGTAGAAGAGGAAGTGAACTGCGGGAATTTCAAGACGAGATTCCTGAAAAAGTACTTTCCCGACTCTACTAAACATGAGAGGGAGGCTGAATTCCTCACACAGAAACACGAGAATATGTTAGTGTCGACCTATGTGGATAGGTTCAAGAACCTGGCTAGGTTCTACTCTCATACTATCATTAAGGAGTGGCGTTGTAGGAAGTTTGAGAGGGGCTTGAGGCACGAGTTACTCAGGTTTCTCGTACCTTTGAGGATTCGAGAATTCACTATCTTGGTGGAACAAGCAAAGACATTAAAACAACTAGAGGTGGACCCAAGTCGGGTTATGAGGACACATCATAACAGTAACAGTGGTGAGAAACGATAGGAGAAACCCTACACTAGACCTCAACGTGATGGACAGGGGACAATGAAGTGTTTCGAATGTGGAGGAAACCATTTTCGATGAAATTGTCCGAAACTTTCGGGATCAAAGCCGAATGAGAGGAAGTGTTACGTTTGTCGTAAGACGGGTCATTACGTGAACTCTTGCCTTAAGAAGGGGATGTCTAAAGTGCCACATCAAACACAAAAGACTCCCCAGAGAAGTCGAAGGCGGTAGGAAGGCTGTTTGCTATGTCGGGAGCAGAAGCGGTACATTCATAAGGTAGGTGAGGTGTGATTTATGATGTTGGTATGATGTATGTTAAGGTGAAATGTTACATTTGGTGAATGTTATAGTGATGAAGCATGTTATGCTTGATTGTGTATGTGATATGTAGTATGAATTCTCTCATATCTGTAAAATCAGGCTGCACTTTTACCCATAGGACTTTGGTGAGTTGGGTAAAAGGGGGGTTTTTGTTCTACTGTAAGGCTTTGGCCTAAGCTTAGTAGCAACGCTCTTACCGGGTTTTGGTGAATAGGTTAGAGTTGTGCTCTTGTCGGGTTTTGGTGAGCAGGCAAGGGTTGTTGCTTGTGAGTCTTAGGTAAAGCAATGCTCTTATCAGGTTTTGGTGAGTAGGTAAGAGTTGTGCTCTTGCTAGATTTTGGTGAGCATGCAAGGGTTGTTGCTTATAAGTCGTAGGGAAGCAGTGCTCTTACCGGGTTTTGGTGAGCAAGTAAGGGTTGTTGCTTGTTCTCTCCATGAGGTGTTGGTGTATAAGGGGAGAAATTCTTTCCAAGAGGTATTGGTTATGAGAGAATAGTATATTATGTGATGTTATTTGAAGGGTGAATTAGGTAATATGTTGCGATTATGAGGAATGATATACATGTGTATACATATGTGATGGGACAGTATGAATTATCTAATAATTGTAAAGCCATGATGATTCTTTTACCCATAGGACTTTGGTGAGTCAAGGTAAAAGGATTTCTTTTAGCCATAAGTCTTTGACATGAGCTTAGCAAGAGTGCTCTTACTGGGTTTTAATGAGCAGGTAAGAGTTGTTGCTTATAAGTCTTAGGGAAAAGTAGGGGAAATGCTCTTTCCAAGATGTGTTGTTGCGCAGGAAAGGTAGAATGGTTGGTTATGAGAAAATGGCATACCCTTGGATATTACTTGGGGGTAATATGTTGATGATTGCATGTGTTGGTTTTGGGAACATGTTTCGAGTTGTTATTTTTGTTGAGCTATGCATATGTTGGGATCAGGCGAGGTGAGTTTTATGTGGGTAATATAATGTTGTATGATATCACAATATAATTGTTTTTTTATGAGATTGGTTCTATTAAAGGTATGAATAATTTTTTGTTGTTATATAATTATTTGGTTGTTGTTTTGTATTGATAGTGAATGTTTTATCTATGCATATTTATTTGGTGTGAGACTTTTATTTCATCATGTTAATGTGCAAGATGTTAGATATCCAAGATGTTTAAATTTCTTATGTACACAATTTAGACAATTTTCGAGGACGAAATTTTTTTATGTTGGGTCGAATGTAAGACTCGAGAAAAATTAGAATAAAAAAAACCCATGAAAAGAATTAATGGCTTTGTTAAGATTGTTGATTTATTTAATTTAATTATTTTATTGAATTATTAAATAGGGGATAAGTACTTAAGTGATTTAAGTTATTGCTTTATTTATTTTAATTATTAATATTATATTCAATATGAATATAAGTGTTTATAAATTTGTGGAGCGCATAAAATCATGAGAAATTATGTAGCTTAATGGTTGAAATATATGTTTGGGTGTGCATGGGCTGGAGTTTGAATCTGGTTGGCCAATTGTTGGATATGTTTATTTGTTACATTATTTTCTCTCTCTTCCTTTATTGTGGGGCCCATCTAAATCTTTTATATTTTCTCTCTCTTGCATTACTTGCTACAACACGTTTTTGGATCGCACATATTCTTATTTTTTTTATTGCTGCCAATTTAAAGGAAAGGAAACCCATATTCAATTTTTATTTTCTTGCCAAAATCTTAATTGAAATAAAATATATTGTTTAATGCTAGGGTTTTAGTAGAGGGGTATAGTGATGACTTCTAGGGTAAAGCATATAGGTTAAAAAAAAGGTTTTGAGTGGCTAGAGAGAAAAGTAGGGGAGAAAACGACGAGGCTGAGAAACCGAGAGAGATCGCGAAAGAGCTGCAAGAGGGAGACATTAGGTTAAAGCTCCAAATCCAGGTAGGAGAAGCAAATCGTTTGTGGTTATTTTTTTTATATATGGCCATTGTATGTGTTTGTGAAGGTTGTGCTTGTCTTTTTTTTTCTCTCTTTGTGTTTTCTGATTGACATTCAAACTTTGAAAAATAATGAATTGATTATGGGTGTCGTGATTTACGTTGTAAACCATGCTCTTTTTCGTGCTCTGTGGGAAAGGGGTTACTTTACAAACCTTGTTTATGTGTGCATCTGCGTTGGGAGGGGGTGTGAAGGTGTCGTATCTACGTTTTGCATGCTTGATGTTTGGTGCATGTTCATTGATGCAAGGGGTTCATGGGCTACCTACAAACCTATACCCCAAGTTGTGATGGAGTGCATGCATAGGTCTAATATTCCATTTAGTTTTCACGTTTTTGGGTGGATGTTCACCAGGTTTAGTGTGAGGTTTTAGTGCGTGCATGTATTCTCTACAGCAGGATTCTATGTGGGCTTAGTGTTATATAACATTGGTGCAACATGTTTGGAATATTTGTTGGTCATGAGGGTCACGTTTTTTATTGAAATTCATGGTGTTTGCGTTTTAGTTTCTTTGGAAAAATGAGTTGTATAATGTGTTTTCTTTTCCTTTTCCTTGGTGAACCTTGTTTCTAACCTCTAATATTTGATGAATTTGTACTTTTTGACGAGTAGTTTTAGTTACGTCTTTCATTACCATTGTAGATGGTACAATGGTTTGAAGACTCCAATAAATCCCTTGTAAAGTGCATGTTTCCATTTGCTTAACTGTGCATTTAAGGTGTCAACACTTTTGTAACCTTTGATGGACCAACAACATTTTGAAGTTGCAAGTGCATTCTCGATTTCTTTCCAAGACCATGATTCTTCTTCTTTCTCTTTTTTATTTTCTCTTTAACATATTGCAGACTATTGTTCTAATGTTTTAATTGGATTGTGTGGGGTTTTATTTGTTTTTTTGTTTCTAATTCATGTGGTAGTGCTTTGAAAGGAACCATGGGTTCACTTAAAACTTTGTTATTCCTTTTGTTTTGAGGTGCATTGATTTTGATGCTTGGTGTAAGATTTTTGGATGTAAATTATTTTTCTAGTTATGTGATGGTTTTGTAGCTTTTGGCCTTTCTCTTTTCACTTTATGAATTAGGTGTTTGAAGGAGAATGGGGTCCACGTGCTTTGGTCTGTTTTCTTTCACCACATAAAGTCATGCACTTGTGTACTCTTTAAATTGCATATCACATGCATAATTGATTGGTGGAAATCATGGGACCCACATTAAATGTAACTTATTTTCTTGTTTTGATGCAACCATTAGTATATTAGTTTGTTTCATTCCTCTCGCGGCCATTAGGAAAGTCATGATGTTGAAAACTTCTTTGTGGGGCTGCGAGGGAGGGGTTGGTGCATTCAAAGGGTTAGCATGGCATTACTCATAGATAACATTATGCTTTGGTTTTTGTCTATTTATTAGTTCTTTCCTTTCTCTCTTTACGTGTTTGGATGTATGTATTTTTGTTCTCCTTATATAGAAAAACTTCATGTTTAAATATTTGATGGAAATCTAGGGGCCAAGTAAACGGTACTTTTATTACTTAAAAGACGTTCGGGGTTGTTGGTTGGGGTGCAACCTTGTTTTTTCTCTTCTTTTTATGCGTCAGATTTAGTGCATTTGGTTCATTTTAAGAAGAGAATAAGTCACATAAACGAGTGGTTCTAGGTGGCGGGATAACCAAAGCTTGATTGTGATTATAACGCTTAAGTGTTTTACTTGGATGTAATGTTGAGTATTAATTTCCATGTTTTATTTTGCTGAATTACTTTTATATATCATTATTTATGGTTAGTTTATCCCTATTTGTTTGTTTGTGTGTTTATGCGATGATCGTAGAACGTGTGTGTTATACGGGAGTAGTTGATAATACATGTGTGTTCGACGTGGTGTAGATTGATGAGAGAATGGGATGGACTCGAGGTTTTCGTTTATTAAGTTTTATTGCGAATAAATATCAAAGGCAATGTAATTTATTTTAGGTTACTGTTGTTATTTGAAAAATTTTTGAAAAATTATTTTGGACTTACACGTTTAAAGATAATATTAAAGTTTCATCTCTGTTGTTTTTCTACGAAGTGTGTGTTTTATAACTGCTTGTGACATCCTAAATCGGGGTGTTACAGTTGTAAAATATTATCTTGGTGTTCTTAACAAAGACTCTTTTTGAAAGAACTTTGTGCCCGTTTATGAGTTGCCAGATGAAGTAATTGTAAGTCTTTACTTGCTATTCTTGTTTCAACTGATGGTTTGCTTCAAGAAAATACATGTATATGGATGTTGGATGCGAAAGCATGTTTGTCAAAACTTTATTGGTAAAACGTACCTCCTAGCAGCATTGATTTCTTTTGTTCATTCAAACTTTAGTGTTTATTTTTTCAATATTTATAGTCAGTTTTCTACAACTATTCACATTCCAAGAGTGGGTAAAAGATCCAAATTTTGAGATTGAGTCCATGAGAGTCCAAATGCAAATTGTTTAAAGTCCATTTAAATGGATTTATTCCAAATTCAAATCCATATTTATGGATTTAAAATCCAATCCATTTAATTGAATTTGAATTTTAAAAATCCAAATCTCAATCCATTTAATTGGATTTGGATTGAATTTAAATTGGATAATATTTTGGATTTTAAATATCCAAAATGAAAGTACGTCAAAGGTCCACAATTGAGGGTTAGCTTGAGTCATTCGCAGTTGAAGCCCAACCCTAGTCGTCATTGAACGAGGGTCATTCTAAGTTGACCACGATGAAAGGTTGGTCGAACTAGCCCGGGTAGAAATTTGACTGAGTTGTCCTTACCGAGAGTCAAGCAAAGTTGTTCTTGACCGAAGGTCGCCGACTTGTCCATCCCTAAATTCAGCCTAGGTCGTCCTAGACTGAAATTTGGTCGAGTCAGCCTTGTCCAAAATTTAGTCGAGCCAGCCCAGCAAAAGTTCAATCGGGTTAGCCAGCTAAAATTTGGCAGATTCAGCCTCGATTGAAAATGGGGTGAGTCAAACCTGACCGAATTCGGCCAAGTTAGCCTCGGTCGAAATTTGATCAAGTTAGCACCGCCCAAAATTTGGTTGAGTAGGTCTCTACCAAAATTTAGCCAAAGCGACCCTGGTCGAAATTTGACTACTAGCCAAAATTCCACCAAGTCGGCATTGGTCGAGCCGTGTAAAGCTGGACCTAACGTCGAGTCGAGTAGTCGACTTAAGCCGACAGGTCAAGGTGAGTCAGCCTAAGATGAAGGTTTGAGCCAAGTTAGCCCACCCATATCTAATGGACCTAATATATTAGATTAGTGTCATTCAATTTAATTTCATTGACATAATGGATTAAATCTAGTTTTAATTGAATTTAAATTGGATTGAAAAAAATCCAAATTTAGTTCATATAGATTATAGATTATAGATCTAATCTATTTTATTGGATTTAGATTGATTCTAGATTGGATATTAAAAAGTCTAGATCACCTTTAATGTCGAGTCTCCCATGAACAAGTTTCGTATTTTAAACTCTCAATGTGCTAAAGTTGACAAGTTGATCAGATATAAAAGCACAGTTTTGTAAAATTACCTTCTAATTTCAAATGTCACATTTTTTATGGCAGGAAACTATTTAATTTGTACAAACGCTTGGTAGTAAAGAGATACATAATTGTTTACTTTGTTAACATTTCTATGACTCCTCCAAACCATTTTAAAGCTTGATAATTTTTGCATGGTTTTAACTGCCACGTTTTTTGTTGGATATGTTTGTGTTGAAGTTTATATGTGCAAGCATTTTGGTTATATATGCAAACAACATCCACTAAGGTCTTAAAGTCTTATATTTTCAATGAGCTAATAGTAATTGATGTTTCACGAATCCCTCCGCCTGATCCTGATTCCATTTTTATGGTTTGTAGCTAACAATTGGAAATCCATTCACTTTCGTGTTGTTGGCATATTACTAGATTTATTGCATGGTTTTATTGACTTGTTACACCTATATTTGCAGCAAGGGACTAAATGAATGTGCAAGGGACTAAATGAATGTCGGGTACGACTATTTGTAGCATGATTTTGTTGATGTAATTGAGAAAACAAGTGTTGCATTCAATACTAGTGTGAGTATGTTGGTCATCTTTTGTATGGTTTTTCAATGTTGTCTTATGTGGAATTAGAAAACAACACCACTTTCTATGAAGGTTATTGTCATTGACGAAACTTGGAAAAAAAATTTAGGGGTGCCGAATTTTTATACATAAATTATTTTTTCTAATTAAAAAAAAATCATTTTGTCTACTTAAAACAAACACACATGATAATAGAATTCAAAAAAATATATGACCACCATTCATTATCATTTCATAAAATAACTATAAAAAACTATTACTAAATGTAAAAAATTACTAATATGAAATAAATTGAAATAGTTGAAGTAATCTTCAAAATAAGTTGTACATAAGATATAAATATAAATATAATTTTAAATTTAATATAATAATATATAAATATAATTTTAAAATATATAATAAATAAAATGAGAAAATTTTGGGGGAGTCGTGGTTCCCCTTTGTCAAAACCAAGGTCTGCCCTAGTTATTGTCATGACTGGCATAGAAAGTTCATATTCTATGTAGGTTATGATTGTAACTATCATAGAAAGTTACACTTTATATGCCAGTTGGGTGCACAATCGCCACAAAAAGTGACTTTTTGTTACAAACATGACAAATTTTTCTATGTTGATTATGACCTGACATAGAAAGTAGACTTTCTATGGATCCGGAACTAGCATTAACACTATATGAGGGTTTAGAATCGGCATAGAAAATAGAAACTTTCTATGTCGATTGTATATCCAAAACTGACGTAGGAAGTCTTTGCGACACTAGTAAAATAATTTTATTACTTGAATTATTTAAAATAGTAAAAATGTTAATCTAATATAAAATCTCAATCCCACTTCTATATATATATTAATCTTATTTTTCTTATTCTTTCCATAAAAAATAGGTTTTTCTTCCAAACAAAAGCATGTATAAATGTTTTTGTTTTCCTTCATGAAGGTACTTGTTGAAGAACCACAATTCCAAGCATGGCATGTCAAATATGTTTTATAGCTTTTTTTCATTGGATTGTTAGCTTTTATTTTCTCACAAAAATAATCTCAGAATTTGTTAGTGTTTATCTTACTCGACGAGTGATATATTTTACAAATATTGAAGACGATAGTTATTTACTTGTATAATCAAATAATATTGTTATTCGATTATAATCGATCATATAATTTTTTATAGTTTTTGTAATAGCTATCGTAAAAGTAATACCAAGACGAATTTGGTTTACACTTATAGATATCAACATAAGGCATTTAATACTAATATCTTCAAAATATGACAAAAATTTCATAATCAACATAACATTTAGCAAATGGGGTTATATCTTTAGGAATGGTGGAAGCAAAGTTAAAGATCGAGATGTGATAAGCCCTTGCAACCAATAACATCAACCCACTCTATTTCCACAGCTAATTCCCCACTCTCAACATTTCTCAATTTCAAAACCATTTCTTGGATGATGGTTTCATTTTGCCAAATGCAGTTACTTTCTTTAGCAAGGCAATTAGTTTCATCTGGTTGAATGGTCTTCACTACAGTACCATTTGTGAGCTTAGTGAACCCTATTTGTACACACTGAACATATGGTTTTAAGTCTATATCTGCATCTCCCATTTTGTCATCCCCTGAGAATGTGTCTTTGTCATAAACAGACTGCAAAACAAAAAAAAAATGCAAAACCCTTCTTCCATCATTCAAGTATTCTTTTGTTATTACTTCCTCAAATACTTAACTTTATCCTTCATTCAAGTATTCTTTTGTTATTACTTCCTCAAATACTTAACTTTATCCTAGTTAATTTAGATTTCCTTGTAATTTCTTTTGTGATTGTTGTGCTTTTAAAATATATTGATTTTGAAACATGCACCAATATATCAATTAAATATTAATAAGTGGTCTGATAGCATGTGACATGATAAGTTCAACAAACAACAAATCTTGATAGAATGCACTTTAAATAACTCTTACACATCTTAAAAAGTAAACTTTAAACTTAACTCAACTCCACAAAACTGACTTGTAGAGTCAAGTTTGCACTTACTTATATACTATAAATTCACTTTTTTTAGTTGATGTAAAATCTTCAACAACTAGTCAACGAGTCAAATTATATACTTTAATTTAATAATCTTACCTTTCTTTACTCTCATAGTCTAAATATTAAGTGTTCCTACTAATAATTTAATTTTCTTTGAAACAGATAAAAGAGAGTACATGAAAGAAAGTTATATAGAAGAAAACAAGATGATGGAAAGAAAAGGTAAGATTCACACTTTTTATAAGGAGGGACAATCGATTATGCAATTTTAATAATGGATTATATGACGTTCTCCCTCTTTTGTTTCACATTTTCTTTATGTTTCATTTTCCTGTATTTTCTTTTGTTTAGGTTATTTGTTTTGTACGTCAATATTAATATTAACAAGAATAAATTAAATTAATGATATATATATATATATATATATATATAAGTCACGTTATTAATAAAAAATAATAGTATAAGTAATGAAATAATTATAATAATATTGATAATAATATATTGATAATCAAAATAAATTTAATATTAAAAATAATAAAATGATTTTTTAAATTAAATCATCTTAAAAAATATTTTAATATTGTTTTTCACCCTACAATTTTTACTTTAATTATATTCCTTTCTTATCTATTTTCATCCAAATAATATCTATTTTATTCCCTCGGTACCAAACATACAATTGATGAAATAAATAAATAAATAAATAAAATGAATTAATCTTTTCTAACAAATTAAATTTTATTATATCATTGAATAAAGAAGGACTCATAAAAGAAAACAAGTTAAACATTTTATTGTTGATTTTAACTTACAAGACCCCTTATTTACTCTTTTTGTTATAAAAAGTTTTCAATGAAAACATATATATCAACATAGCATCTAATGCGATTAACTTTTGTGATATTATAAGGGCGATCATGATCAGATTTTTGAAAATCCAATCCAAATCCAAAATATTGTGAAACCAGTTTGAATTTTCCTAAATTTCAAATCTAAATATTTAGATCAAGTTCTAAATCTAAATTCATTATTTAGATACAGTTTTAAATTTAGATTCATTTCTAAATCTATACTTTTACTGAAAATTCCCATATCATACTATTACTTAAGTTTCAACTGAAGCAAATTCTTATTTTTAGAGCCACTTAATTCAAGTAAAGTAAAGTAAAAGATGCAAAGATCATTTCTAAATAAAAGAATCTCAAAAATCAATTCCAACTATGAATATTATACCAACAAAATTAAAAAAAAAAAAAGTATATGCTCTAATAGTGAAAGATTTTTACACTTCTAGAATAACTACTTTAAAAATAATACAAAACATGATTTTTTTATTAGTTGACAGTGTAAATTTTTACATTGACAATGCATGCCTATTAAGCCCTAATTTTTAATAATTGGTATATAAAAAAAGTGAACTTAAATTAACACAGCAAAATCCATGGCATATTCCAGGAGCAGACACGCAGATTTTTTTCTTGAGCATAATTTCAAGAGTTTACATAGACATAATTCATGGAAAAATCAACACAACTGCAACAATTTGATTGTTAAATGATGTGGTTTAGATTTGAGGGGATTCTAGTCTGATCCAAATAATAACTTTAGACTATCCAAAGTTTAAAATGCATAAAAGTAAAACAGAAAATCTGCTTTGAAAAATTAAAAAATATGGATTCAAACTCAAATCTAGAATTTAGAAAATAGATTTTTAGTCGATCAGTTCAGATCAAAACTAGATTAGATCAGATAAACCGGATTTTTTGTCTACCCTTAATTATATGAATTCTTATTTTGCTGTTATAATTTTCATGAGACCTTACCAGATGTATTGGGGTTGTAACGTCCTTTATAGAAAGAGTCCTTTCTTGATTCCACTCAGGATTGCAGTTGTTTTTTTTAACTGAAGTCTTCAGCTTCTACATAAATATGATAATAATTTTCAGACCACAATTATCCAATGATACAATACTGTTATATTGAAAACATGTGTTTGATATCGAAAACAAACAGCATTTTAATAGCCCTCCCAAACGATCTTCCCAAAAACATAATTTTGTTGTGCCAAATTTCAAAATAATTTAATACAAATACCATCATAAATACCAATTTCTTTCTTTTGATATGCAAAATAATAATTGCACCAAAATACAAAGTCAAAGAGTTTAATACAATGCCATTATAACATTTCCCAAAAGTACAAACGAATATCGTAATAACGTAATTATTGTTGGAAAATTGAGCAAAATTTGTAGTAGAGTTTCTTTTTATTTGTTAACTTAAAATAGGCTTAAAAGAAAAAAAAAATAAGAGAAAAGAATAACCCAATATTTTTAATGTGGAAAACTCATTCAAAAGTGAAAAGAAAAAATCCTCGGACTAAGCCAGTATAAGATCTTTATATTATAAAGTTAGAATTACAAATGGATATCTCTTATCAATAGGATAAAATACAAACTCATTTTTTGGATGGCTTGTAACTATCTCACCAAGAAATAAAGAAAACACGTTTTTTTTCTCTCAAATGATATTTAATTCACAATTTACTAGTTAGATTACTCAACTGCTCTTGTATGTATTCAACTCTCTCAAGACCCCTATTTACAGTGAAGGCTTGGAGTTTCTAGATCAAAAGTGGTAGTGGGTAGTGGATATTAAATGTTCTTCACCGTTCCAAAGATAAACCTACATCACTTCAAGAGTCAAAGAAATAATTCCAAGACCTTGGAATAAACCATTTATTAGTTTCAATCCATAGGAATTGCATCCTTTAATTAAGGATGGATGTGTTTCCAACATTTTTCCCCCTTCTTGACTTAATTTAGGGTATTTAATTATAGTCCTACTTCCTTGTAACAAATCGAGTGTTTTCTGAATAGTATCATCTTAATTAAAATGTCAGACAAAGTATCATTTGTGTGAACTTTCTCCAATTGTAATAAGCCATCATTCAAAGCTTTCCTTATCCAATAATATCAAACATCAAATTGCTCTATCTTTAAGTCTAGGCAAGATGTTAGACCTAGAACTACCCTTATAGTAGGCATCTTCACTACTAGTGAGAAAATCTCTTTAAAATCTATTCAATTTTTTTGATTGCAACCCTTTACAACAATTTAGGCCTTATATTGGGGCTATGATCTCCCTTCTTCAAACTGTAGCTTGTATACCCACTTTTTCTCTAATGTTCTTCTCCCTTTGGTTAACTCTACAATCTCGTACATTTGGTTCTCATGCAACAAGGTAATTTCCTTATTCATGGCTTTGATTCATTCTTCTTCATCTTTCATCTTCATAACTTCATTAAGCTTTATCGTTCACCATCAGCAGTGAATGTAACATATTCATCTGATGAGTACCTACTAGAAGGATGTCTAACTCTTGAAGACCGCCTTAATTGGAGTTCTGGATTCGTCTAATCATCTACCTGCTTTTCAAGATTTTTCTGAGAATATGATAACTTAGAATTCGTAGAAACAATTTGACTTTGAGAACTATCTCCTCTAAAAACTCTACTTGTAGAGTGATTTAACACATCACCATTGCTCAACTTGAATTTTGCTTGTCCTATCTATTGAAGATCCTTAATTATTTGATCTTCAAAAAACACTACATCTCTGCTTCTAACAATTTTCTTCTTTATATGATCCATAATCTATACCCAAATTCATCCTTCGGAGATCCAAGGTATATGGATTCCTTAGTCCTGGCATCCAACTTCATTCTTTCATCTTTGGGTATATGGATAAATGCTCTGCATCTGAAGACTTTCAAGTGATCGTAAGAAGCCTTCTTCCCATACCATTCTTCCTCTAGAATCTTTCCCTTCAAAGATTGAGATGGTGAGAGATTTAGGAGTGTTACCTCCGTCTTCATAGCTTCACCCTAAAAAGGCTTAAGGAGATTTGCATGATTTAACATGTATCTAACTTTATCTTCATTCTATTCATTCTTTCAGCCACTCAATTCAACTGAGGAGTCTTTGCAGCAGTCTTCTTTAGCTTGATACCTTGTCTTTGGAAATATTCCTCAAGAGCCCCATAATATTCTTCACCATTGTCAGACCTTAGACATTTAGTCTTTAACAAATACACTCAAACTCTTCTAGAGTAATCCTTAATAAAGGTTACAAAGTAGTACGAACCTCCAAGAGATCTTTAGAATGAAGCACAAACATCTGAGTGAACAAGTTCAAGAACCTCCTTCCTCCTTGAGGGATCATCTACTCTTTAAAAACTAACTCTGCGCTGCTTCCCAGCCAAACAATCAGTACAAGATTCCAAATGTTGCCCACTTATTCCAGGAAGATCATCTTTGGCAAGGATCTACAATCCTTTCTCACTCATGTGACCTAATCATCTATACCACGGATCTTTGGAATCGTTTACTAGGTTTGCTACTCGAGTACAAATTCTTCCTTAAAATATATACAAGGATCCTTCTTTTAAGCCTTTGGCAATGACCATGCTTCCTTTAGTTAGCTTCCATTTTTTGGCTCCAAAGTGGCTTACAAGTCCAACATCGTCTAATTTCCCAACGAAAATAAGATTTAGACGCAGGTCAAGTACATGTTTCCTGCATTTGTTAGCATGATCACATCTCCTATGCCAATGTTGCTTGAAATGGGTTTTACATTTTAATAGTGCCAAAATCTTCCTTCTTATAATTTGAAAAGAAGCCTTCATGTGGACTTACATGGAACGATGCACTAGAGTCTATAATCTATGAACAATCACCATAATGGGTAATTGTCTTCTCCAATGAGAAAAAAATATTTCTCTTATACAATAATTGTGGTTGACCATCCTTGTATTCCATATGCACCAATCTTCTAACAAGATGGGCTTTATTTCTATGAGTTTTCTTTTGAATCATAGATTCAAGCTTAGACCATAACTCATAAGCATTAGTGTACGTCGACACATACTCAAACAAACTTCTATCAATATATTTTTGAATCATAGCAACGACTTTTCAATTCAGAAGCTCACATTCTTTGTCAGTCTTCTCTCTCGGCTTCACATTGCATGATATAGGCTCATAGAAATCCTTACAGTATAAATGATCTTCCATCATTGGCTTCCAATATGAGTAGTTGTCAACAATAAGCTTAAGCATATCTCCATCATGTGAGATGACTCCTTTCATCTTAAATTAATAGGTTTGCTCCTTTGAATTAAGAGAGCTTTGATACCTCTGTTGGGAAATTGGGCAAAATATGTGGAAGCGGAAAAAATTTCCCTCTATTTGTGTAACTTAAAAAAGGATTAAGAGAAAAAGTGATAACAAAAATGCATAACTCATAATATTTTTAATAGGGAAAACTCACTCAAAAGTGAGAAGGAAAAACCATGGAACCAAGCCAGTATAAGACCTCCACGATAAAAGAAGGATTACAAAATAACTTGTCTTATCAAGAGGATAATACACAAACTCGCCCTTTGGATGACATATAACTATCTCACCAAGAAATAATGAAAACTCTCTTTTTTCTCTCCATACTCAACTCATTACTACTCTTCAACTTACTAGTTGAATTACTCTACTTGTGTGTGAATGCTTGAGGCTTATAGATCAAGAGTGATAATGGATATTAAATGTTCTTCACCTTTTTAAATATGAATGTAAATTTTTTTGAGAGTCAAAGAAAGAATTCCAAGATCTTATTTCAATGCATAGGAATTGCATCTTAATTAAAGAGAGATGTATTTCCAACAACTATTCGTTGATAAAATTATAAATACAATCTCATCCAAGATAAACGGATTAAAAACAATGTTTGTTGAAGATCCAATACGAACTAAAGATAAAATTAAATTATAAAATATATAATATGTAAATTTTATTTTTCTAAAACTAGATTATAATATATATATATATATAAGTGCATATAAATTTTATTTTACTAAGTCAACTATGTAGTTATGTAGAGTTGTTTCAAGTTTAAATTCTATTTTTTAATATGTTTTGATATTTGTTTAGACATTAATAAGATATTATTTTTTTATTCTATTACTTATACATATTTAATAGACATTCCATTCTTATAGAATTTCATCTATTTTTACACTTAATGTTATTAACTTGAGAGAATGTGTTAAATATCACATTAACTAAATAAATATAAGGTTGGATTGTAATATAAAAATGGCTCCAAACTTAATCTTATTAAACCAATTTTATGAATATGGAAAGAGATTTAAATTTTAGTTTCTAATATTATTTGATTAATTTCTTGATTTGATAAAAAATGTACTTACCCTCGTCATTAAGGATGACAATAGGAAAGGGAAGATACGGATGACTATTTTAATCTCAATTTCCAAGTATAAATGTTTCCTTATCCCATTCTTCACATTCAACAAATATGAAATTTTTACTTCCTCCCTATCTTCATTAAATCGGTATAACTTATCATCCTTTATTATTTCAAATGTTAATTAAATAATTTATTTTACATAAATAAAAATTACAGTAAAGAGAATATTATATCTAGGGACGTAAAAAAAATCCGTACCTGCGGATAAAACCCGCAACGGGTAGGAAATGAATATTAAAAATGGATACCTGCTACCTGCGGGTATGAGTATTTTTGATACCCGCATGTTAACAGGGCAGGTACGGGTATCATAGTATCCGTACCCGTGGATACCCGTACCCGCTAAACTTTACCTTATATA
>Ga0214544_1002371_pt1 | contig 39693 bp, 23 predicted proteins | sample CNSS3metaG_FD_160074 | JGI IMG/M metagenome (GOLD analysis project Ga0214544, IMG submission 160074) | Root nodule microbial communities from cowpea collected in UCLA plant growth center, Los Angeles, California, USA - CNSS3 | ecosystem: Host-associated > Plants > Roots > Nodule | place: USA...
TCCCTCCCGTTTTTTTTTTTTTTTGCAGTTATAAACTCTTTTTTGAGTCTGTTTCGATCTGTAGTACCGTTAGTTTTAAGCGATTACACTTGAATTGTGTTGACCTAACTCCTAACACTGTTTGTGCAACTCTCAGGAGGCAATTAAGTGCATGCGGCATTCTAAAAGAACCATTCTCACTGCGGATGATGTTGATGTTGCTCTGAACTTGAAGAATGTTGAAGTAAGTATGCGTCTTAAATGATTGAATTTTCGACTGGCAATAATAAAAAGTGTTTGAGCGGTTCGTTCGGTTGAGGAGTATTTTTTTTTCATTATTAGTTTTATAACCGTCCACGAGTCGGTGAATTAAAATTAGTTTGTTTGAATCAAGTGAATCAAATGTATTTTGCTATCTTTAAATGCAAAGCCCCATAAGTACACTCACTGTATCAGTTTTCCGTTTCTGTTTTATCTTCCGTGGTTCTTCGTATATATTGGTTATGTTAGATAATTATTGGTTTATGATTCCATATATATATATAAAACAAAAAAGTGTGTGATTATTTAATTGTCCTACACCTATGGCCAAAAAATGCTTTATTATGGGTATTTTGATATGTGCAAAGATAAGTTTATAGCAAATTGATTTTCATTGTTCAAACTGTTCAGTAGTGTACTCAAAAGTTGTGATAATATAACTAGCTTCATTTATATTCGAACTGAGAATTTGGCTGTACATCGAGAGTAGCGAGGATTATGATTCTACGGGCTCTTGCTATTTCCAGATAGAAGATGCATATTAGAACTACCTTGTGGAAATTTTTGTGAATTTCTTTTCTTTGTGAGAAAAGCAAGCATAGTTCTTGTCTCCAATCTCATTATCGCGAGTTTCCCCCCTTGTAACAGCCAATATATGGATTTGCATCTGGTGGTCCTTTGCGGTTCAAAAGAGCTGTTGGACACAGGGACTTGTTTTATATTGACGACAAGGATGTAGATTTAAAAGATGTAAGGGTGCACTCAATCATTTTCATTGACTCACTTCAATTGAATTTCAACCTGTGCATCACCTCGTTAAAACTATAGCTTCTGTTAATCATAGGTTATTGAAGCTTCTTTACCAAGAGCACCTCTTGATACTGCAGTTACATGCCACTGGCTTGCCATTGAAGGTGTGCAACCTGCAATTCCAGAAAATGCTCCTGTAGAAGGTATGTCTCTCACCTTGAGTTCTACCAGTATTTTTTGGCTGACATGAAACTAGGTAGTATGATTTAGCTCGATGGATTGAGGAATCCTTGTATGTATGATTTGTTTGATGTTGTACGTTATAGCTTGTCGTTTTGACTTCCTCTGTTCATGATATCAAGAATTTTTACTCGAGTTAGTGTTTAGATTGGTAGATGTTATTTAAGTGATTTTTTTTGTCACCGTAGCGTGGTCAGCTTTGTGGGTCTAAAATATGTGGAAAACATCCTTATTGATAAATCATCAGTATCTTCGTGCACACTAAATCACTAGAAATTAGAAATGGAAAACTAGAAGAAGTATACACATCCAGTTAAGTATACTGATTTTCAGATATATTTAGTTATATGTGTGTGTGTGCACGCTTGCATAGAATCATGTATATATTTTGGCCCTTATAATTGTGGAGATGTACATCATACAAACAAAACAAACAGGAATTGTTTGGCTGTTTAATGCTTCGAGATCATTATTTGGAAATTCTTCCAATTTAACTAACTTCTACTCTCCTAATACCCCTTTTAAGAATGATTATTTACTTATTATTTTATTTGCAGTAATTTCAGCTCCTTCTTATACCAAAAAGCATGAGCAGAAAGATGATGACCTTCCAGTTGACATCAAATTGCCTGTTAAGCATGTATTATCCAGAGAGCTTCAGGTATTAAAATTCTTAAGGCACCATGAGCTATCTTGTTTCACATCTCGTGATTCATTTTTGTTAGTTTTATTGTTTCTTGCAGATGTATTTTGACAAAGTTGCTGAGCTTACTTTGAGTGAGTCTGACTCAGCTCTCTTTAAAGAAGCATTAGTAAGTTTGGCTACTGATTCAGGACTTCATCCACTAGTTCCTTATTTCACATGCTTTATAGCTGATGAGGTAATAATATTTGTACTTTTATGGTGTTAGTGGGTAAAAATAGAAATTTCACCTTATTGTAGCTCATTACAACTGCATGCTTCTTATTTCTTGTCAGGTTTCGCGTGGTTTGAATAATTTTCCTCTTCTATTTGCCTTGATGCGAGTTGTTAGTAGCCTTCTGCTAAACCCTCACATCCATATTGAACCTTATGTAAGTTCACCTCTTGTTGATTTAGTATATTTGTTTATATTCTTGCAGACGAAGTATGATCTTTGTTTAAGCAACCTAGTATTATTAATATTTACGTAAATATTGGTTGTTTCCTCCTTTTCTATTTGGTAGTCTGTTGTCTACATTGAACTGTGAAAGTATTCTGAGATATTTAAGTTGATTTTCCATTTGTTGCTTGTCCATAAAGATGGCCCAAACACACTTGGTCGGTTGGCCCCATAAAAATTTGAAAGCAAATAAAAAAATGTGCTTACTGCTGTATTTTCTTGTGGCCTGCCATGTGGGTCTGCCGCATCATCCTCAAAGGTCAGGCTTGGGTTCTGTCTTAGTATGGTCTTTTTCTGGCCAGATAGCACTGGTTTAGGTTGGTAGTCCAGTTGATTATTTGCTAGTGCTTAATGGCTTTTATTATCTTATAAGGTAGTTTCAATGTTTATTTTATAATTTGTAGAATATATTATTTGAATGATTATGGATTGTTGTGAAGTGAAAGTAGCGTGAATAACTAGAAAAGTTTTTCCATATAGTTGGGTTTAGCCACATGGATCAAACACCACCGTGTTTTCAGAAAGGCCATTTTGTTATTGCTTTGTTCACTTGAACGAGTTGATGTGAAATCCTCTCTTAACTCTTTTCTTTCCGTTTGTGGATGCTTCAGCTACACCAGTTGATGCCATCTGTTGTGACCTGCCTCGTTGCTAAAAGGTTGGGCAGTAGGTTGGCAGACAACCACTGGGAACTTAGAGACTTTACGGCTAACCTGGTTGCCTCAATATGCAAAAGGTGAGATATCCCTCTTCCCTTGTTTGTTTTGTATATATGGAAATAAGCCGTTTTCTATATTTATTGGCATCTGTACCTCGATGCTTGGCTACTACAGTATGGTATCCCATTTTTTCGTTGGTTGTTGCATTTTGTTCACGTCCTTTTATTTCATAGTAGCAAAGAGAAAGAATACTATATTTAGTGTGTATTTCCTTTCAAATTCACCTATGTTTTTGGAGATCCAGTTCAAGGACACACTTCAAATTTGTTGTGTATTAAAGCTTATGCCTTTTTTCTGATTTATCAAAGAACTTCCTGGCTTGGTCATTGTAATTTGAAGATGTAGAATTTGGTACAAACTGTTGAGTCATTGAATTGTGAGCTCGAAAGTCTAGTTTTGCTTGATGACTTTAGGAATGTGGCTTATTTGCTGGGTTTTTATTGATTTCATTGCTATTTTTCTTACATTAACTTCATGTTTCATGCAGGTTTGGACATGTCTATAGTAATCTCCAGTATCGGTTGACTAAAACATTGCTTAATGCATTCTTGGATCCTAAGAAGGCAATGACGCAACACTATGGTGCGATTCAGGGGTTGGGGGCACTGGGACCCAACGTGGTATGTGTCTCTCCCATGTTCCTGGTGATTGTGGAGTTGGTCAAAGGCCAACACTTGGAAAAATACTTTTGGTGGCTTAAAGATGATAACTTTCCAATGCAATGACTATATATGCTTGTCATCATCTTATCATTAGGTTCCCATGTTTAATGTGGAAAGACCATGCTATTTCATTACAAATTCAATATTGTTACTTATTTATAACTTTAAGGTTTAAGTGACTAATTTAAAAGGAACCTTGTATGGTGTATTATGTTTGTTTGTTTAACTCAAGGTGGTTTGATATGCTTACATATGACGCTGTGATACGTTTTTAATGTTACTTATTGCTATGGAAATAGGTTCGCCTTCTTTTGCTGCCGAACCTTGAGACATATATGCGACTTCTTGAACCAGAGATGCTTCTTGAGAAGCAGAAAAATGAAATGAAAAGGCATGAAGCTTGGCGTGTTTATGGAGCCTTGCTGGTAAGATAAGCTGTCACATACAGCCACTTGATAGTATAAAATAGGTGCTTTAACAACTGAAAAATGTCAGTCTCAGTATAATATTGTTGTTCTGATGATTGTATGTAATTTATCACTCAGCGTGCTGCAGGTCAGTGTATATATGATCGACTAAAGATGTTCCCAACATTTTCAACTCCTTCTCCTAGTGCTGTCTTGAAGACCAATGCAAAAGTTCTTACTTCTTCATCTCGTGAGTATATTTTCCTTCGTTTCCCTTGAAAATACTGGTCACTAGTTCATGAAATACCTAGTATAATCTTTTTAAGCCTTGGAGTGAAGACACTTTTTCGTTTGGGCATTTAATTCAATATAAGGTAAAAAAATATATATATATATATATATATATATATATATATATATATATATATAATACCCACAAAAGAAAGGTATCAGCTTGTCAATATTAGCATCAAACTGCGGCAGGGTTGAAGCAATAGTTAATTGTGCTCATAATTGTCTCTACTAAATAATACAGGCACATAGCGTAGACATACTAAATAAATTCATGTATGGAGGATTTTTATAATTGAAATTTAGAAATAGAATTGTTAATTAAAACAAATTGCTTCATCAGGTAAATATACAATTTTTGTTCGAATATATTATTATCCTCTAAACTTACTTTTCCTATTTTCTCATTGTCACTTTGGATTGTTTGTTTACAATATTTCCTTTTCTTTTCCTAACTGCTTCTGTATATAGCTGGGATTATCTGTCACAGCAGGCACCAGATCTGTTACTTGGTTGTTATTTTGTTAAGAAATTCTTAATGACTGATGTAGTGGGAGGCGTAACGATCAATGTTATAATTATAATATAAATATAGTTTGTACTTTTCCGTGTTTTGTTTGTATACTTATTCCTTTTCATGATTGATTACTAAGGTAAACGCAAGCCAGACCCTGACCAATCGGAACAGCAGCCACCTTTGAAAAAAGCTGCTACCGACGGTGAGGTTGGTGTGGTCCCAATGAATTCCTCACCCGTTCACAAGCAAGAGGAGGCAGAGACTCTAGCTTCTTCAATTGATTCAATTATTGGCTCATCATCTTCTGCACAGATGAAAAATGAGACTTCTTTAGATAGCGAACTTAGAAGTAACATGGGTGATACTCAGGCATCGAAGACATCTGCTGCTCTCACCCAGGTTTGGAAAGACGAGCTTAATTCTGGACGGGTCCTTGTATCACTGTTTGACTTGTTTGGTGAAGGAATTCTTTCCTTCATTCAGGCTCCTGAGATGTATATGTTCTTGTAACTTTACAGTAATTTGATGAATAGAGCACGGATAATCCATTGACTATTAATTCGAGAACAAACTAAAATTCCTCCATTAGAGTGTGAAATAAAAAGGTAAAAGATGTGTATTTAGTTTAGGGTGTGAAATGGTAAAAAAAAATGGTTCTAATGGGGTTTTTGGATTTAGAGTCCTAAATTTTGCCATTCTCAGGCGCAAATTTTCCTTATTGGACATGTAAAGGGTCGATTTAGACAGTATAGTTCATCCCGTGAGTAATTTAGAAAAAAACAAAACAGCTTGAAAACGGTTTACTGAAAACAGTAAAGGCAACAAACATAGCATTAAAATGTTACAACACTAGTAGAACTTTGTTGATGGGAAGCTTGAGTAAAGTAGTACTCAAGCAGGTAGTTTATAGGACTCCCTTTCAACAGCTGTTTTGAGGATACTGTCTTCTTCCAGGACCATCTGAACTGGCACGAAACCCAACCCATCAGCCATGGCAAGCAGCATCTGCCTGGTTTCATTCTTGAATTCATCAAGATCAATCGTGCCATTCAAGTTGTGATCGAATTGTACGAACAAGGATTCATACACCTGAGCAAGCTCGTCTGGATCTGGCTCCACATCAATACCGAAGTGGGTTTCCAACACCCTAAGGCTCTGGAGCTCCTTCAACATCTCTGCATACGAGAGAAGGCCATCATTGTCTGTGTCAAGGTAAGCAAAACGGTTACTTACTGATACACTGAATGCTTCCTCATCCTGAAGGAAGTTCACTATGGTCGCACCATCCAAAATTTCTACACTCATATTTCTCTTCTACTTGAGCTCAAACGGAAGGTAGGTTTTATGGACAGGGAAAGGAGAGGCTTGTGTATGTTTTTGCAAATGCTGTGCTTTGATGAAAATAGTTTATTTTCTAACTAGTAATTTATAGTGTTAATAGTCGGTAAAGAGCATATATTCTTCAATTACTCGTACCAAAGATTAAATGGTATCGAAACCTTCCCCTGTTTTGTGTCCTACGTTTGATTAGTGTCTTGGCTTGTTTATTCTTTAGTTTAGCGGACTATATTGGATGCTTCCTTCCCACCTTAGGTCGTGATTCTTGGTATTTTCCACTGTTTTCATTTCACAAATTCACACTTGTATGGTGGGAAATGATTGGCATATGGGGTAAATTTTTTAAATAAGACTAAAAATTGTCAAAACGAGCCAATGTGACCATACACTTATCATGTGTCAAGTTTAGGTCTGTCAATTTGGGATATCTTCTACTGTGAACTGAGTCATTCTTAAAAAATATCTAAATATAAAAAAGACCTAATTACAAATTAAGTCTGATTTTTTTGTTATAAATTTAGTGTATAAATTTATTTTTTATTACGTTCATTTTAAGTTATACATAAGCTGATCTAATTTTACTTTATCTTTTTATCTTTTTGTTCTAGATGTATTTCACGGAAAAATTTCCTCGAAACAAAACCTACTGGGACAGGCAATGAGTCTGAATTTGCAATTGGGATTGGGCAAAGGGGTATTGAAAGTGCAAAACAGGGAGTGTCCCAGTTTTAGAGAGAGATGGTCTTCCACTGAATAAACAAAGAATACTTTAGAAGTCTTAAACAGGGATAACCACTCATTGTTTTAATATATTCAATAAGCTAAAGTTATTATGCTTTTATGTTTGCAATAAAGGATCTTCTTCGTTTATACTTTATTCTTTCTTAATAAACTAATGCCAAAGCTTATAAGAGTATATGTGTTTGGTACCACATCAGTTTTTTCTTAACGAAAAAGGCCAAACACTCGTTCCTACCTCACTTTTAAAAGTACCATATTACTTAGTATATTAGTTTCAAAGGAGGATCTTCTTCGTTTATACTTATTTAATATTTCTTTCCTTTAAATTAAATTTATTTATTAATTTTATTGAAATAGGTTAACAAAAACTCATAAGAATTTGTAGTCCACTGGATCAAGATTTAAATTTTTGCAATTTCTTTTTCAATACCTTTCTTTCGGACTAAATCCTGGAATTCTTTTACTAATAAGTAAATATTCTGTAATTTAGTTTTGAGAATGTACTAAAATTAAATTTCCAAATCTGTGAACTAAATTTCAGAATAAGACATGAATAGTTTCTAATGTTTTAGTGTCGTATTGTTTATATATATATATATATATATATATATATATATATATATATATATATATATAGTTTCTCATAACATTTTTTTTTAATATTCTGCAATTCACTTTTTTAAGAAAACTATATATATGAAAAAAAAATCATTTATCACAAAATATTAGTTATTATGGGGCAAAAAAAAATCAAATCGAATTTTAACGTACGATATGTTAAAACTTAAAAATAATCTAACCCACTTACAAAAGAAAATCAGCACAATCAACTTCTCTGTTCTAAATTTTGGGTCCTAATAATATTAGGATTGATATATACACCATTGCGAGTTTGATTTTTCATATTTATTTTAAAATAAAAATTATTATAATCTTTATTTTAGTAGAATAACAAGTATACTTCTATTAATACTAATTTTGACATGATATTTTCAAAGTTCAGGAAAAAGAATCTTCTTAAACTGATCTTCCTTGTGGCATCACGTTTTGTTAGTCTTATTTAGTTGGCATTAAATATTTATGGATAGAATTTAATTTATTTTGTTTAATATCTATGGATAGAACTTAATGCAAGTTTTATTGTTAAATACTCAAGAAATTAATATTAAAAAAAACGTAGGAGTTAACTATTAAGGAATAATTAGTGTTGCTGTCTTCCTTATAAAGGAATGGTAGAGTTCGTAGAAATCAGCGCACTCAATTGAACCTTCGTTTGCCGTGTATAAAGTCTCAGATTAATTAAACCAGCATCTTTATATTAGTATTAACATTTTAAATATATGAGAGCATTATTTAGATGATTTTTTTAAAAAAAAAAAAAGACTTATTAGAAAAATATATAAGAAATGAAATGATATTATCTATAAATTAAGATCAGTTTATGATTTTTTTTTCTTAACTAGCTAAGAAGGGAAGAAAGATACAGGGCAGGATGAAGAAAAAGACTGTTTCAGCCTATTTAGTTGGTCTGCAAAGATGAAAGTTTTTCATTTTTATTCCTCTGAATTTATTTTTGAAGTGTCATAATTTGAAAATATATCTGAAATTAAGGTTCATCAATTCATATGTATTCACGTTTTAGGTTTGTTTATTAAAATAAATTGAGTATATTTTTGTTTCTAGGATATAAAAAAGTGAAAATTTTAAAATTAAAGAAAAGAAAAACAAAGAAAATTTATGCAGCTATTTTGTATCCTTCATTAATGAGGAGATAAACATTGCATGTACCAATCACAAATATTATCGTGCTGGTTTATTGTTTATTATTTTACATCATATGAAACTTTATGCAACACTTTCGCTTTAGCTACTTAATGGCTCAACTCGAGACATGAAAACAAAAGATAATGCATTATACATCAAATTTCCACGAAGTTGTTACATGCGTACAATTTTCTTCTACAAACTATGATGTGTTTTGTCTTAATATTTTGTGTTCCACATAAAAATATTCAAATTAATGAAAAGTTAAGGTATTTTCCCTGCATTTACAATGACTTGAATTATTAAGAAACTACATGGTTGTTAATGTCAAACTACCAAGAAATTGCTACAACACCTTCAACATTCATTAAACAGATAATTATTTTTATTAGGCATAGTCCTTTTCAAATGCCCTCCATAGTGAAAAAAAAAAAACTACATTAGAAACATGCAAATTTGCAAAAAACAAGAGTTCATACCATTTTCTAAAAAAAAAAGTACTCCAACGTACTGCATGCAATTTCTCTAAAACGTATTTTCATTTATTAGGAAGAGGTAAAAGAGATGTGTTTAAGCAAGAACTGAATCCATTAGGAAGTAAAATTTTAGAAACATTTTTAGATAATTTGCATTTTTCAGCAACATGAACTTGAAATTGAAACAAACTAGTTAATCCTCATTATCGGTTCAATGAGACTCTTCATCTCGCGCAGATGATCCACAAGCACACCTGTTTCTGTCTCCTTGCTGGCACCGAGCAATTTTCTGGCCTCTGCAATTGCCACGTTGATCTTCGTTTTGTCTTGTGTATCAAGCTTAAAAATGTTGTCAACATCCTCGACAGCTTTCCTTATCTTGTAAACGAAATCTTCCAAAGCACTAATTGCTTGAACTTTCTTTTTGTACTCCTGATCTTCAGCCTTGTATTTCTCAGCTTCTTCCATCATTCTCATAACTTGTTGAGTTGATAATCTCCCCTTGTCGTTGGTTATGATAATACTGTCTATTCTTCCGCTGCTTTTTTCCTCAGCAGTTACACTTAGGATACCATTAGCATCTATACTGAAGCATACAGTTAAAGGATGGCCTCTAAGAGCATTTGGACTTCCATAAAATCTAAAAGAACCAAGCAAATTGTTATCGCTTGCTCTTGTCCTCTCACCCTCGTAAACCTCGATTAGGACGGAGGATTGGAAGTCTGCGGATCTTACAAATCCTCGCTTTTTTTCAACAGGAATGATGGTGTTTCTAGGAATCACAACACTCATGAGATCTACGTTTGCAGATATACCAAGAGATAGCGGTGTAACATCCAATAACACCAATTCAGGAAAATATTTAATGCCGTCACTCAATATAGCAGCCTGCACAGCAGCTCCATGTGCAACAGCCTCATCAGGGTTAATGCTCTTGCATAAATCTTTTCCCTTAAAGTAGTCTTGCAATAGCTGTTGCACTTTGGGAATCCTAGAAGAACCACCAACCAGTACAATCTCATCTATATCACTCTGGTCCATCTTAGAATCAACAACACACCTATCTACAGTCTCCATACACTTTCTAAATAGGTCCATGTTGAGTTTCTCAAATCTCGTGCGAGTCATTGATGAATGGAAATCAATACCTCCAGATAAAGCATCTACCTCAATGGTGGTGTCAACAGTATATGAGAGTGTCCTTTTTGCTCTCTCACAAGCGGTTCTCAACCTTCTCAAGGCTTTTGGATTTGCACAAATGTCCACTTTATTCTTTCTCTTGAATTCCTCTACGCAGTAATTCACCATTGTGTTATCCAAGTCTTCTCCTCCAAGGTGAGTGTCACCCGCAATTGCCTTGACCTCAAAGACATCATCTTTCATTCTGAGGATAGACACATCAAATGTACCACCACCAAGATCAAAGATGAAAATATTTCTCTCCCCATCACAGTTACCTTTGTTCTCAAGCCCATAAGCCAGAGCTGCAGCCGTGGGTTCATTGATTATCCGCTTAACATCGAAGCCAGCAATGGTAGCAGCATCTTTGGTTGCTCGTCGCTGAGAATCATTGAAATAAGCCGGCACAGTTACCACAACATTCTTAACCCCTGATTCCAAGTATGATTCTGCAATCTCACGCATCTTTGTAAGGATCATAGATGAGATTTCTACAGGTGAAATACGTTTCTCCTTACCCTTATAGGAAACAACTATCATGGGTTTGTCATCAGAATCAGCAATGACCTTGAATGGCCACAGCCTTAGATCATTCTCAATAACGGGGTCACTGAATTTTCTGCCAATTAACCTTTTCACATCTGCAATGTTCACCATCAATATTTTTCTTTAGCCAAATGAGATTAAATCAAGCATTCTAGTCTACTTCGTCAATGTTATATTCAAAGTAGCCTTCAAGGATACAATTGATTTTAATAAATAATTTAAAGACAGAGGACGAAATAATTCATACTGTAAACATACAAAAGGAATTCACAAATAATAGAATAACATAACAATAACAAACAACTAATTACCAAAGACAGTGTTGGTTGGGTTAATGGAAGACAAGTTCTTAGCGGCATCGCCAATCAACCTTTGATTTTCTGTGAAAGAAACACAAGAAGGAGTGATTCTATTGCCTTGATCGTTGTGAATGATTTCCACTCTATACTGTTGTTCTTTCCATACAGCAACGCAAGAATATGTAGTGCCAAGATCGATTCCAATAGCCCACTCCTTATTTTGTTTTGTCATTTCTCTTAATGCAGAATGTGTTCAAATCCAGAAGAATTGAACCTAGCCACAGAGACTAACGATGCCCTATGTAAGAATTCATAAACTTTAAGCAATAATTAAGAGGAGTAACACAAAGTATGATGGTTAATTAATTACTAAGAAGTTTCATCTTTACAAAATCAGAAAACGTTTAATCTCAATACCAAATCTCGAACAATACATACATTACTGTCTATTTTCATGAAATTTACCTGTTAAGGTACTACAAAAGAATAGTTGGGAGTAACAACATAGTGAAGAAGCATGTTCGATATGCAGTGATGCATATTGTTATGTTATTACTATACATACATAAATAGAGATAAAAATAGGAAATAAGATGAAGCTTTACCTTGAAAACAGTAAAGAAGAAACTAGTGAGGGCTCTGAATCTCGTATGTTTTTCTTGCTACTACTCTTCAGAATTTCCACAACAATCTCTTCCGAATCACACTCTTTAAAACGAGATAAATGATAGGTTTTTATCAACAAGAGGGGGTTTTGAAAAGGATGATAGAAACTATTAAAATTCAATTGTGCAGATGCTTCGGCATTTAAAGATAAAGAAACGGAAGAATCAATTTAGATTTTCAATATGAAATTTAATGTTTGAGTAACGAAAAGTGTACACTATAATCATTGAAACTAGAGATTTATATTTTAAAAGGTGATGGAACCATGAGAAGCAATGATTTCTTAAAGTAAAAAAAAATGCTGAATATGATATTGATTTAAAAATAAAAAAAACGGAACAATCAATTTAAATTTTCAACATGAAATTTAATGTTTAAGTAATGAAAAATGTACACTGGTCATTGGAACTAGAGATTGAGATTTTAAAAGGTGATGGAACATGACAGGCAATGATTTCTTCAAATAAAAAAGCATGCTAAATATATTGATATTGATATTGATTCTGTAAAATATATTTAGGTGTACTTTTTCTGTAAGAATTAATTGTTCCCATTAATTGCAGACCCTTCGTGCACAGAGCAACTTAATAAGGAAATTGGAAGATGAACAACTCCATATGATATAATGGTAGTTTAACTTTTTTTACTCGAATAAAAAATATTTAGGATTTATTTATTTCAATATAATTTCTAAGTTAAATCTCTTGGATTTTCTTACTTTCATGTATATATAGTGTGTTCTAATATTTTAAAAATGACAAATAGAAAAGAATAAGTACCAATAAGTTTCGTTATTCAATAGAAGACTGTAACCAATTTCTCACTCTCCACGTAAATTTCTTGTCCATTGTTCCTATTTAATTTTAATTTTAAAAGTTAATATTATTTAGAAGCTACTATTAATAATTTTTAGCTAAAAATAAGAAATGTGATATTATTACGTATTGCTACTGCGGGGATGCAAAAATGTATCATTTAGAAAACTTTTAATATTTATAAAATAAATATTATTAGTTATATCTTAAAATAAAATATAAAAATGACTGTTATAGATTTAGAGGGATAAAATGAAAAAAAAAATATTGTAGTAAGTGAAATTAAAATTCACATATTTTATAATTAAAAAGAGTAATTTCAAATTTTATAAAAATAAAAAATAAAGAAAACATTTTAAAGAGCCAAGTAAAAACTTAATTACTATAGTTTTTCATAATTTAAACAATAATTACTAATTACTTAAGGGATTAACATAATAATTTAGTGAACATTTAATGGATATAAAATATCATCATATATCCAAACTCAAATTTCAACCAGTTAAAAGATTGTTGAGTTTTTTTTTTTTTTTACTTTTTCTAAGCGAATCTGATTTTTGACTATGTGAAGCAAGGTTTGAGAGACAAAAACCTCATAATTGGGATAATTTATTTGGATAATTTATTTTACAACCACTTTCCAAAAATAATATTTTTCATAATTTAAGTTAATTTATGGAAACTAAGTTACGTTAGTTTTTTTAAATCAATTTTTTAATTTATAAGTAAGTTATTTTACCTTGTAAAAAAATTATTTTACTTTTTAAAATTTTTTGTTAATAATAAGTATGATTTTACTATCAATCAAGACATGTCTTTAGTAAACTGTTTATACTATTATTTTTGTTGTTTATTATTTATAAAACTATCATATTGTTTTCAATTTATTCTTATTTTTTCCAAAGTTTGTTAAAATTTTATTTTTGACAACATTTTATGAAGAAATATTTAAGATTATAAAAAAATATATTAGAAATCAGTTTCACCATTCAAAAAATGAAAACAAACAATAAACGTACATATTCTAAATTTATAGTTGTTCTGTTCATCCACTCCAAAACTGAATTTCCCATTATTAATCTTTTATGGAAGAACATTGTTTCTGTTGCATTGTATACTGTATTGTGCTTGACTTGACTAAACAACTCTCTGAGACATATAAACAGGGTGATTGAGAGAGGACATTCTTTTGTGGAGGATTCAGAGTTTATTGAAATTATTCAGTTTTTTTTTTATTAAAATAAATGAGTATATTTTTGTTTCTGGGATATAAAAAAGCGTAAATTTTAAAATCAAAGAAAAGAAAAACAAAACAAAATGTATGCATCTAATTTTTATCCTTCATTAATGAGGAGATAAACATTGTCTGTATCAATCACAGATATTATTGTGCTGGTTTATTGTTTATCATTTTACATCATATGAAACTTTATGCAACACTTTCGCTTTAGCTACATTGACAATGGCTCAACTCGTTTCGTGACATGAAAACAAAAGTAATGTATTATAAATGATTACTAAATTTTGACATTGACAATTTTATCCTATGAAGCGATATTTTTTAAATGATTTTTAAATATTTAAAAAAATAAAAAATGTAAAATCACTTAAAAAGTAACACATAAAATTATAAGAAAAAGTTGTCAAAATTTAATAGTCAAAAAATTATTTTCGAATACATTATACATCAAATTTGCACAAAGTTGCTAAATATACGCATACAATTTTCTTCCACAAACTATTATGTGTTGTCTTAATATTTCATGTGTTCCACACAAAAAAATCAAAATTAATGAAAAGTTGACGTATTTTCCTTGCAACATTGACGATGACTTGAATCATTAAGAAACTACATGTTTTTTAATGTCAAACTACCAAGAAATTGCTACAACACTGCAACATATTCATGTACAATTTCATAAAACCAGATAATTATTTTTATTGCAAGTCCTTTTCAAATGTGCCCTCCATAGAAAAAAAAAAAAGAGAAGAAGAAGCTACATTAATCATAATACTTTATCAGCTTCCATCCATCTATGCAAACAACGTGGGAAATTTCTATAACATTTTCATGCAAACATATATACTTTCTTCTACAAAACCATTACTTACATAGCTTGAATTTGTACTTTATTATAATATAGAAAATTCCCAAAACCAACACAAATTGAAACACTCTCATTCAACATCATATCTGCACTCATGGTAAATCAAATGAACAACGAACCATATTAAGAAAGCTTTGCGATCCAAACAGTGGCAATAATTTAAGAACCGTAGGATCTCCTAATCTGAAACTAGGGCTTCAACAAGAGAAGCAATGGCAGTTATAGGGTTTCCAAAAACAGCTGAAAAAACCAGTTTAAATACCAACACAGCAATCTTTGTGTACTTCTTCATCGTCCCTAACCTCCTCGTACTTCTTCTACTTCGTACCATGTCCATGCTTCTCACTGCAAGCTGAGAGTACTCTCTCTCACTCTCACTCATCCCAATTTCACGACTAAAATAGCCCTTATTCAAATTCTCAAGAATCAGTTGCTTAACACACCAAACATGGTAACAGCAATTTCCCCCAGAATCTGAAGACACATAAGACCATCCTCTGATTCCATCCACAACATTCCTATGCTTACATTTCACACACTTTGACGGAACCTTCTGACACAGTTGAAGTGACACAAGCCCTTCTTCATCAGAAATGCTATCTTTCATCTTTAAACAGCATGGATGAAGATCATAACCTGTGCTTGAACAATGGTACACAAACCCTAGAACATCCTTTCCACAAGCATCACAGTATCTCACGCGGTGCCCTGGTGCTTCCTCGTATAACTCGAAGTGGCTCCTCGGAAAAAATCGATGAAAGGCGAAGGAAACAGCAGTTGCACACTCTTCGTGGAGGATGTAACCACAGTTCTTGTTTTCACTGTGGTAACTGCGTCCAAACCCTACTTCTCGACATGCACTGCATCTGAAGGGTGACCCTGGTGGCTTCAATTGCATCGGTTGTTCTGAATGGCTGGGACAACCTCTCTTTGTAGCTTCCATGTCTCTTTTTTCACCTTTGTTTGTGATGTAATCAAGGATACAACCTCTGTTAAAACAAAGAAAATGCAACGACAAAGAAAGTTATAATGTAATGCTAAAAATAGGAAACTGAGATATATGCAAAAGCATAATTTTTAAAAAAACAAACTATGTAATCAAACTATATATCGCTAGAGATAACAGGTGCAATGAGAAAAATTCATAGATGTGAAAGAATAGCAGAAGTAAATTTTAGGGTTGACGTGAAGATAAGAAAAAGAAAGAAAAATGTTTTGGTGGATACACTATCTCACTTTGTAGTGGCAAAAAGTGTATAAGATGTCACTTTGTTGATAAACATGTATATATTATTACTATTTATAAGCAATACGTTAAGTAAGGGCTTCATTTCCTTAGTTACTTGGAAAGCAAACCATTTCATTATCTTCTTTGATACGAGACAGCAAACGCGTAGCTAAACTTGTTATTCTCTTCATCTTTCTGATGATCTTCTGAGTAACTTCTCTTTAAATTATTATTATTATTATTATTCTAGATTTTATGTCGTATTTCCCCTTTCATTTTGGTCTCACAAACTCAACACGAAACAAACAAACATAAAGTATATGCACTTGTGCCGTGCTTTGTTCTGCCTTAAACAATAAGGATAAGTTTGACACTTATCAACAAATTAAGTGATGTTTGTGTTATTTATCTCATTGACCGCAACTTATTTGTTTGTTTATTTTTCTTTAATATGGACTTTTATTTCTAAATTTTGAGAGTATTTTAAAGTTTTGTATGAATGCGAGGCAAAATAAGAAGAGAGAGATATCAAAATATACACATGTCAATACAAGTTTAATTAATAATTATTTTATATGGACAATAATAATAATAATAATAATAATAATAATAATAATAAAAATGTTACATTGAGGAAAGATGTCTTAAATTTTTTATTTAATTGGGATGGTGACCTGCGGGAAAGTTATGTAGCTTTTTTGGTGTTTAATTTTTATTTTATTAACAAAAGATATTTTATAATTATAATAGAGTGCTTGCAATCCCACCCCGTTTATAATATATATATATATATATATATATATATATATATATATATATTTAATAGCAAAATATATAATAATTTTCTTGCTTTAATTTATCGAGAAATTCCGTTAGCTTATTACTGTCTCAAAACATACACATCACGACCACAAATGTGTCCTCAACTTTTTGGTTCCTTCATGGAAATTGTAGCAGCTGTTACTGTGCAATTCCTCTTATACGCGTCTTTCAACTTATCATCTTTAATTAATTTCCTTTATATATGCATGATTCAGCTTCTCAATACTATTTTCCAAAATTATCTTTATCAAGTATAATATAGATGATAATTAACAGCCTAGAAACAATTTCTCATCTGAATACCATATAGAAGAAATGTACTCAAGTATACCTAGAAGAAGAATGTGTTCAAGGATTAATAGTTGAAACTGAAAATATTATATTGTTTAGAAAACATGGTTCTTAAAGTTTCACATTTCTCAGCAACATAAACTTGAAACAAACTAGTTAATCCTTATATAATGGTTTTCGATGAGACTCTTCAACATGTCTATAATGGTTTGCTAGTTTAGCATCCTAAAATATTTCCTTTCATTTCTTACATTATTATTATTTTTATTATTTGAAATAAAATAGTTAAAGAGTAATGGTAATTTCTTTTAAGGGTTCTTTTATTATTTGTTTTGAAATAAATGTAATTTTTTTATTTGTAAAATTTTGCTTTTGTCTACTTTTTCTTAGTGTGAAACCTAGACGACTTTGCAGGCTTCAAATGCATATACCACCAAATAAATAAAAAAATGAAAATATTTTTCTCTTCAAAATAGTTACTTTTCTTCTGAAGCCCATATGCCAAAGTTGCCATGGGCTCATTAATTATTTCTAAAAATATAAGTTGCCATATGCAGTCGTTTGTTTTTATTTTTTTTTCTTAAAAAATATTTATAAATTTTGTTGTGAAACAAAAAATTATAAGAAATTGTTATCAATTGTTTTGTAAAATATTTTGTATAAAACATTTTTCGCAACAAATTTTGTAGAAAATATTTGTAAATTTTATAATTTTGAAAGAAATAATTACCTACTCATTAAGATTCTTAGAAAAAATGACAATTTTTTTTTCATAATTTCTTTTAATAAATTTGTAAAAAAAATCTCATCTAATATGAGAATTTCTAGTAGTATCCGATTACGATCATTTTATATATTATTTGTAATTTCAAAAAACATGCAAATTTGAAAAAAAAAAAGTACTCCAATGTACTGCATGCAATTTCGCTAAAAAGTATTTTCATATTAGCAAGAGGTAAAGAGTGTTGAAGCAAAGACTGAATCCATTAGAAAGTAAAAGTAAAATTTTAGAAACATTTTTGGATAATATGGTTGGAAAGTTTTGCATTTTCCAGCAACATAACTTGAAACAAACTAGTTGATCTTCATGATGGGTTCAATGAGATTCTTGACCTTGCGCAGATGATCCACAAACACATCTTTCTCTGTCTCCTGGCTAGCATCAAGCAATTTTCTGGCCTCTGCAATTGCCACGTTGATCTTCTTTTTGTGATGTGGATCAAGCTTAAAACTGTTATCAACATCCTCTGCAGCTTTTCTTATCTTGTAAATGAAATCTTCCAAAGCATTAATTGCTTCAACCTTCTTTTGGTACTCCATGTCTTCAGCCTTATATTTCTCGGCTTCTTCCATCATTCTCGTAACTTGTTCAGTTGATAGTCTCTCCTTGTCGTTGGTTATGGTAATACTGTTCTTTCTTCCACTGCTTTCTTCCTCAGCAGTTACACTTATGATACCATCAGCATCTATACTGAAGCATACAGTTAAAGGATGACCTCGAAGAGCATTTGGACTTCCACAAAAGTTAAAGGAACCAAGCAAATTGTTATCGCTGGTTCTTGTCCTCTCACCCTCGTAAACCCTGATTGGGATGAAGGATTGGAAGTCTACGGCTCTTGCATATTCTTTCTTTCTTTCAACCGGAATAGCAGTATTCCTAGGAATCACAACACTCATGAGATCTTCGTTTAAAGATATACCAAGAGATAGCGGTGTAACATCCAATAACACCAATTCAGGAACATATTTAATGCCGTCACTCAATAAAGCAGCCAGCACAGCAGCACCGTGAGCAACCGCCTCATCAGGGTTAATTCTCTTGCATAAATCTTTTCCCTTAAAGTAGTCTTGCAATAGCTGTTGCACTTTGGGAATCCTAGAAGAACCACCAACCAGTACAATCTCATCTATATCACTCTTATTCATCTTAGAATCAACAACACACTTATCTACCGTCTCCATACACTTACTAAATAGGTCCATGTTGAGTTCCTCAAACCTCGAGCGAGTCATTGATGAATGGAAATCAATGCTTCCAGATAAAGAATCTACCTCAATGGTGGTGTCAACGGCATGTGAGAGTGTCCTTTTTGCCCTCTCACACGCACTTCTCAACCTTCTCAGGGCTTTCGGGTTTCCACTAATGTCCACTTTATTCTTTCTCTTGAATTCCTCTACGCAGTACTTCAGCATTCTGTTGTCCATGTCTTCTCCTCCAAGATGAGTGTCACCCGCAATTGCTTTGACTTCAAAAACATCATCTTTCATTTTGAGAATAGACACATCAAATGTCCCACCACCAAGATCAAAGATGAAAATATTTCTCTTTCTCTTTCCATCACAGTTACCTTTGTTCTCAAGCCCATAAGCCAGAGCTGCAGCCGTGGGTTCATTGATTATCCGCTTAACATTGAAGCCAGCAATAGTGGCAGCATCTTTGGTTGCTCGTCGCTGAGAATCATTGAAATAAGCCGGCACAGTTACCACAACATTCTTAACGCCTGAGTCCAAGTATGATTCTGCAATCTCACGCATCTTTGTAAGGATCATAGATGAGATTTCTACAGGTGAAATACGTTTCTCCTCACCCTTATAGGAAACAACTATTATGGGTTTGTCATCAGAATCAGCAATGACCTTAAATGGCCACAGCCATATATCATTCTCAATAACAGGGTCACTGTATTTTCTGCCAATCAACCTTTTCACGTCTGCAATGTTCACCAACAATATTTTTCTTTAGCCAAATGAGATTAAATCCAGCATTTTAGTCTACTTCTTTACACACAAAGTAGCCTCCAAGGATACAATTGATTTTAATAAATAACTTAAAAACAGAGGACGAAATAATTCACAATGTAAACATACAAAAGGAATTCACAAATAATAGAATAACATAACAATAACAAACAACTAATTACCAAAGACAGTGTTTGTTGGGTTAATGGAAGCCAAGTTCTTAGCGGCATCGCCAATCAACCTTTGATTTTCTGTGAAAGAAACACAAGAAGGAGTGAGTCTATTGCCTTGATCGTTGTGAATGATTTCCACTCTACACTGTTGTTCTTTCCATACAGCAACGCAAGAGTATGTAGTGCCAAGATCGATTCCAATAGCCCACTCCTTATTTTGTTTTGTCATTCCTCTCAGTGTAGAATGTGCCAGAAGAATTGAAGCTAGCCACAGAGATTAACGATGCCCAATGTAAGAATTCATAAACTTTAAGCATAATAATTGAGAGAAGGAGTAACAAAGTATGATGGTTAATTAATTACTAAGAAGTTTCATCTTTACAAAATCAGAAAACTGATTATGGTTTTTTTCTTTTAGGTTTAATCTTCATACCAAATCTCGAACAATACATACATTACTGTCTTTTTTCATGACAGTTACCTGTTACCATGTTACAAAAGAAATAGTCGGGAGTAACATAGTGAAGGAGTATGTTGGATATGCAGGTATGCAGTGATGCAAATTGTTATGTTACTAAGTATACATAAATAGAGATAAAATATAGGAAATAAGATGAAGCTTTACCTTCAAAATAGTAAATAAGAAACTCAGTAAGGTTCTGAATCTCTGTTTTTTCTTGTTACAACTCTTCAGAATTTCCACAACATTCTCTTCCCAATTACACTCTTTAAAATGATAGGTTTTTATCAACAAGAGGGGTTTTGAGAGACTAATAAAATTCCATTGTGCAGATGCTTTGATATTAAAGATAAAAAAAAAATGGAAGAATCAATTTAAATTTTCAACACTGAAGAAATTTAAAATAGATAACCAACTTGATAAGGAAATTGGAAGATAACCGATCTTCAAAGTCACCATATGATATATAATGGTAGTTTAATTTTTTTTACTCGAATAAAAAATATTTAGGTTTTATTTATTTTCAATATAATTTTAAGTTACGTATGATATCTTTTGCGTTTTCTTACTTCCATGTATATCATGTATTCTAATATTTTAGAAATAGAAAAGAATAAGTGCCAATGAGTTTCGTTACTTAATAGGAGAATATAATTAATTTTTCACTTTCCACGTAAATTTGTAGTCCATTATAACTATTTAATTTTATTTTTAAAAGTTAATATTATTCAGTAGCTCCTATTAACATTTTTTCCGTTAAAAATAAGAAATGTGATATTTTATGTTTTTATCGAGATTTGAAATGTGATGGCGAGAATTGAATTCTTTGTTGTTCTAAGAGGAGAGATTCACTTGAAAATAAATATTACCGCTCATTCAATATGAGAGTAAGAATCTGTTTAGAGAGGGTGAGTTTGAGTAATATTAACCGTATAATAACTTACCTCAAATAATAATAATAATAATAATAATAATAATAATAATAATAATAATAATAATAATAATAATGTGATATATTACTTGAAATAAGTATAATAACGTGATGTATGACCTGACATATTAAATATTTTGTTAATATTTAGTATATAGGACCTCTTTTGGCCTTAGATTCATATGATAAAAGGGTAATATTAACCGTATAACAACTTACTTCAAATAAGTATAATAATAATGTGATATGTTACTTGAAATAAGTATAATAAGGTGATATATGACCTGATATACTAAATATTCTGTTAATATTTAGTATAAGGGAAGTTACGATGTAATATGTTAATACTTAGTGTCGCAACCGCAAAATCTCTATGGGATGACAACTAAAAAATATCAATTTTAAAATAGGAAGTTACCACTACAGTTTACTAAGGGACACTATGGAAAACTAATACAAACAAATGGTTTGTGAAACTAGTTTGAGTTCAGGAATCGGTTACGCGTGTGAGGGTATTAACATTCCACATGGCTGAAGTTCTCTTTAATTAAGTGTGCAAAACTAATGAAAATTTTCAAATATTTATGTTTTCACAAACATCAAATAAAACGTACAAATGTAAATAAAACATTTAAAAAAAATTAATTCGACCGACAAGGTAATTAACTTTGCTCCTATGTATTCTCATTAAGAATGCGAAATCAATATTGTATAATTCTCTTTCAAAACTATTTAGAAAACCTTAGATTTGATTATTATTATTTTTAATTTTCAATTTTAATATATTTTTGTTTAGTTATCAAGTAATTTCGAGATTCAACGTAATCAAATCCTAGATTACATGAAAGATTATCATCAAGTCCAAACTTAGATGTGATGATTATATATATAGTTTCTAAAATTATATGAAAGATTCAATTATCAAATAAATTCGAGACTTATCATGATAATCAAAATTTACTAAAATTTTAAATTTAATTATCAAGTAAGTTCCAGACTTAATGTGATAATTTGATTTTCATTTAAGAGTTAAATATTTAATTATCAAGTGATTCATAAATTGAACGTGATAATTAAATTTATTTAAAAGATCAGATTTAATTATAAAAGAAGTCTGAGACTTAATGTAATAATTAAATTTTATTTAAGAGTTAAAGATTTAATTACTAACTACCTCTTGAGAGGTTATGATTAAATTTTATTCAATAGTTAAAGATTTAAATACTCCAGAACTGTGATAATCGAATTTTATTTGAAAAATTTGGAATAAAGAGAATGATCTGTGTAAAAAAGCGATATGACAAATAGTAACACTATTATAAAAACATGAAGCCCAAATATATTGCAAAATCAGGATGCAGATAACATAAACCTCCAACTAATAGGTGTAAGTATTGAAATATGGGGGTGCAACAGCAAAATGATCATATGTGCGTGCAGTGCCTAAAATAGGGGATGCGTGAAGTAATATGAGTGTAGTCCAAAAGTAATAAAACATATCCTAAAGTGTAGTTATCAGATTATTTATAAGGCCCATACCTAATTTCTAATTATTTATATTATTATTATTATTACTTATTTATTATTTCTTTTATTTTTTATTCTAAAAACACCAAATATATTTTTAATTTCTGAATGAATGAATAATATTTAATTATCTTAAATAAAATGTAAAATAATTGTTAAAGTTTTGGAGGGAAAAAATATTTTGTAGAAAGTGAAATCGAAATTCACATATTTTATGATTAAAAAGAGTAATTTAAAATTTTATAAAATGCAAAATTAAGAAAACATTTTCAGGAGCCAAATAACAACTTAATTACTTTCAGGATCTAAACAAATCAAGAATTACCAGAAACTTAAGAGATTAAAATAATATTTAATGGAAATAAAATGTCACTATATTCAAACATAATAGATTGTTAAGTTTTTTCTATGCGAGTTTGATTTTTTATTATATGGAGCAAACTTTGTCTAAGATACAAAACCTTAATTGGAAACTATTTGGATGATTTATTTTACAACCACTTTCGAAAAGTAATAAGATCAACAAAAAAGTAAAATAATATTAGTCATGACTGAAGTTAATTTATGGAAACTATGTTACATTAGGTTTTTTTAAATGAATTTTTTAATTTATGGAAACCATGTTACATCAAGAGACTGATTTGTTTTCTTACTCATCCTTTTGCATGCTTGTATATATAAGAACCGTTTGATGAAGATCGTTTTGCATACTCGAGCCAATCTATCAAACCACAGTAAAAAATTATGTTTTCTCTCTTTTAATAAGGTTCTTTTCATTGTCTTGTTAATGATCTTATTGGTTGTTTTTATTTTTCACCCTGGTGTATTGCTGTCTTCAGAAAAATAAAGAAACAAATTATCTGCCCACTGATCTGATTGGTTGTTTGTATTTTTCACATTAGCAAGACGTAGAAGAAAAGTGTGTTCAAGGATTGATAGTTCAAACTTGTTGCCTTTAGTCACGACATAGGATTGAAAATCGTCCGATCTTCCATATACTTGTTTTCTTATAACAGGAACGGTGGTGTTCCCAGGAATCACGACACTCATGAGATCTCTTTTTATCGATATACAAAGTGACAACGGTATAACATATAATAGCACTAAGTTAAAAATTATTGAGAATATTACTTAATATCTAATATTTTTTTTATTTAAATTAGTTTTTAAAAAATATTTTAATTTTAGAGATATGTTTCAGTTTTAAAAATTAGTTATTATTTTATATTAGGAGTGAAATATTCTAAATATTTTATGCTTGATATTTTGTTATATATATATATATATCAATAAAATACAATAACATGTTTCTCTGTATAACATATCACATATATCTCATATCTCATATTTTCAAAAGTCCTAAAAATCTCAACAAGTGGTATCAGAACCGATAGTTCGGAGTGACTAACGCATAACCATAACACAAAAAAGGGTCACCGAAGTGACTGACCGCATAACAACCAAAGGGGTCACTCATACACCTGAAGGGAAATATACCATATGAAAAAAAAAAAAAAAAAAAAAAACAACCCAAAAAAAAAAAAAAAAAAAAAAAAAAAAAAACAAAGGACTCACCCTTGAGGAGAGATTGTTGAGAATAGTACAAGTGTGAGTCAAAAAGTCTCACATTGGATAAAAAAGACAAAGTTAAACACTATATAAGAATAAAGGTTTTTGGGTTAAAGTGATGTCAAATGTCTTATATGTGTAAGACTAATGTCATATATCTATATTTAGAGAATCCACAATCTCTCAATGACCATAACCATAACCCATATATAACCAAAACATATGAAAAAATATATATATATAGAATATTTAAAACCAATAAATATATTATTAGTAATAGAAGTGTTTTTTGAAAAAAGAAAAAAAAATATATATATATATAAAAGAAAAATGATATTATTAACCGAGTATTAAAAGAAATTCATATGCATGTTACTTATAAATATTATTGTGATGGAAAATTCAATTTTAATAGCAAAGTATATATGGATACTATTAGGTAATCAATATTATAAGCGCACTACTTGATAAGTTAAAATATAAACTTTTATTCAAAAACATAAAAATATATTATCTTATATATTTTTTTTATAAGCTACACCGTATGAATTCAAATAAAAGCGTTTTTTTTATATATATACTTTCTAAGCAATAATATGGTTCAAAGACAATGTAGAATTTAATGATTTAAGATTTTAATTTTTAAACTTTCATATTAAGATACATTGAAATTAATTACATAACTTCTAAAAATTAATTTCATTTCCTCATAACTTCTACAAAAGAATGTGAGAGAATATTTTTCTTGTGTTGCATCCTTCGTAGGACTCCTTGCAATGTGCAAGACACTCTGACTGTCATAATATACAACGAGCTCTTGATGCTTGTGCTCGAGTTCCTCCATCAACCTTTGAATCCAAATAGCTTCCTTGCAAGCTTCAGTATGTGCCATGTACTCAACTTCTATTGTAGACAGAGCTATAACATTATGTAAATTGGATAACCAACTTGTTGCACCTCTTGCAAGTGTAAATACATAGCCAATAATAGATCTCCTTTTATCAATATCACCTGCAAAATCTAAATTGACATAACTCTTGACAACTAATTCTAATCCTCTGCAAGATAATGCAACATTTGAGGTTTCCTTGATGTATTTAAGGATTCTCTTGACAATACTTCAATGCTTTCCACTCGAATTTGCCATGAACCTACTAACCACTTTCACTGCTTGTGCAATGTCTAGTCTTGTACAAATCATTGCATACATAAGGTTACCCACTACCGATGCATACGATACTCGAGACATCTCCATCCTTTTTGCTTCACTGCTAGGACTCATACTTAAGGATGAAATACAATTGATAGGAAATGGGGTAGAAATGTGATAAGACAAAAAATATCTTGGAGATGTGAATGAATTTCATGACAAGCCAAACAATCAGAAGAAAAAATAAAATAAAAAATGTATACCATATTGTGAATATTTTATAAATTTAAGCGGGGAAGAGGATATGGCGGGGATGTGTATTATGGTGGTTATGAGGACGGGAACGAGGCAAATATGTACATCCCCATCCTCATACCCATATGAAAAAGTTTGATATTCCCTATATCCATACCCTGTCAATTGGGCAATAGCCACGTGGGCAAATTTATTTGCCATCCATAACAATGAAGCATTTGAACCACTAACAACCGTTTGAAAAGTTGAAGGTTCTCCATCTTCACTTAAAAGCCAATACACATCATGGTTCGTCATATATAACGTATTGTGAGTGTTGAGATGGTTTAACCTTCTCCAGTATCGATTATTGGAGTCCTCCTTTACCAACCTCATTCAGCTCTTGTTCTTCATATTCTTGTTCTGACTCAACATAATCATTTGAAGGTTTCTTCTCCTTTATTTGTACCATGGTAATTTCCTTTGTAAAGTTGTCATTTGCCTGCTTAATTTGTAGTTCATTTTCTATAAAGGTTACAGCCCTACTAACAACAACCTTGTGGGCAGTAGGACCCCATAGGCGATACCCTTTCACATTGTTAGCACAACCCAAGAATATACATTTCTTGGATTTTGAATCCAACTTCGTTCTTTCTTAGGAGTTGTACACCACATGCACATGAAAACTCGATACATGTAAGGAAGAAAAATGAACCAGTTTACCATTCCACACCTCTTGTTGATTGCTTTAAGCTCCTTCAGACAGTCTTCTATAGCAACTATATCTTTCATCTTGTTCACACCATCAAACATATCAGTGGCTCTTAAAATCGTAGAGTTGATGTTTTTGTTTTCTTTCAATCTCAACTTTGAGTTGATATTCTCTTTGTTCAAAGCCTTTTTGACATTGTAAACATGACTATATATCATCTCGCAGACATATTTTAACCTACTTAAAACTCGTAGATTCCCACTTATGTCCTCTTTATTTTTCCTTTTCATCTACTCCACAACATAGTTGACCATTTCGTTATCAATGCCCTCCCCACCAAGGTGAGTGTTTCCCATAGAATTGATATCAAGCACTACAATGACTCTAGAAATTGTAGAATTGATATCTTCCTTTCCTTTCAAGCTCAATCTTGAAATGGTATCCTCTTCTTTTAAAGTCTTTTTGATCTTGTAAACATGATAATCTAAATCATTCCATGCATTGACTTTCTTAAGAAACTTCTCATGTCCTCTTTCTTATGTCTCTTTATTTTTTCTTTTCATCCACTCCACAACATAGTTCACCATTGTGTTATCAATGTCTTCCCCACTAAAGTGAGTTTTTCCCGTAGTAGCTTTAACTTGAAAAACCTTGTTCTCAATAGTGAGAAGAGACACGTCGAATGTACCACCACCAAAGTCAAAAAAAAATATTTCATTTTTCAACACAATCATTTATCCCATTAAGATCATATGCAATTGTTACAACGGTAGGTTCATTGATTATACGAATAACATTGAGGTTGATAATAGAATCAACATCCATGGTGGCTTTGCGCTGAGAATCATTGAAATAGATAGGAACAATTATCACTACAATGTGGTACATCTTTGAGAGGACCATAAATGATGCTTTTTCCACAAAAAGCTTCTTCTCTTGATCATTTTACTTGATAAAAATTATACATTTTTCATTCATACCGCCAACAACCTTAAATGAAAGAACCTGTCTATGGTCTCCATACACTCTTAAAAAACTTCATATTTATCTCATCAAATTTCACTCAGGTTATAAAAGAACACAAATCAAATCCTTAAAATAAACTATTTACCCTAATGCTTGTAGTAACGACATGTTACAGTGTATTTTTTTCTCTCTCGCAGACATTTTTTAACCTACTTAAAACTTGTAGATTCCCACTTATGTCCTCTTTATTTTTCCTTTTCATCTACTCCACAACATAGTTGACCATTTCGTCATCAATGCCCTCCCCACCAAGGTGAGTGTTTCACATAGAATTGATATCAAGCACTACAGTGTCTCTAGAAATTGTAAAATTGATATCTTAATTTTCTTTCAAGCTCAATCTTGAAATGGTATCCTCTTCTTTTAAAGTCTTTTTGATCTTGTAAACATGATAATCTAAATCATTCCATGCATTGACTTTCTTAAGAAACTTCTCATGTCCTCTTTCTTATGTCTCTTTATTTTTTCTTTTCATCCACTCCACAACATAGTTCACCATTGTGTTATCAATGTCTTCCCCACTAAAGTGAGTTTTTCCCGTAGTAGCTTTAACTTGAAAAACCTTGTTCTCAATAGTGAGAAGAGACACGTCGAATGTACCACCACCAAAGTCAAAAAAAAATATTTCATTTTTCAACACAATCATTTATCCCATTAAGATCATATGCAATTGTTACAACGGTAGGTTCATTGATTATACGAATAACATTGAGGTTGATAATAGAATCAACATCCATGGTGGCTTTGCGCTGAGAATCATTGAAATAGATAGGAACAATTATCACTACAATGTGGTACATCTTTGAGAGGACCATAAATGATGCTTTTTCCACAAAAAGCTTCTTCTCTTGATCATTTTACTTGATAAAAATTATACATTTTTCATTCATACCGCCAACAACCTTAAATGAAAGAACCTGTCTATGGTCTCCATACACTCTTAAAAAACTTCATATTTATCTCATCAAATTTCACTCAGGTTATAAAAGAACACAAATCAAATCCTTAAAATAAACTATTTACCCTAATGCTTGTAGTAACGACATGTTACAGTGTATTTTTTTCTCTCTCGCAGACATTTTTTAACCTACTTAAAACTTGTAGATTCCCACTTATGTCCTCTTTATTTTTCCTTTTCATCTACTCCACAACATAGTTGACCATTTCGTTATCAATGCCCTCCCCACCAAGGTGAGTGTTTCCCATAGAATTGATATCAAGCACTACAGTGTCTCTAGAAATTGTAAAATTGATATCTTCCTTTTCTTTCAAGCACAATCTTGAAATGTTATCCTCTTCTTTTAAAGTCTTTTTGATCTTGTAAACACGATAATCCAAATCATTCCATGCATCGACTTTCTTAAGAAACTTCTCATGTCCTCTTTCTTATGTCCTCTTTATTTTTCCTTTTCATCTACTCCGTAACATAGTTCACCATTGTGTTATCAATGTCTTCCCCACTAAAGTGAGTTTTTCCCGTAGTAACTTTCACTTGAAAAACCTTGTTCTCAATAGTGAAAAGAGACACGTCAAATGTACCACCACCAAAGTAAAAAAAAAAATCATTTTCCAACACAATCATTTATCCCATTAAGATCATATGCAATTGTTGCAACGGTAGGTTCCTTGATTATACGAATAACATTGAGGTTAATAATAGAATCAACATCCATGGTGGCTTTGCGCTGAGAATCATTGAAATAGATAGGTACAATTATCACTACAATGTGGTACATCTTTGAGAGGACCATGAATGATGCTTTTTCCGCACAAAGCTTCTTCTCTTGATCCTTTTACTTGATAGAAATCATAGATTTTTCATTCATACCGCCAACAACCTTAAATGAAAGAACTTGTCTACGGTCTCTGTACACTCTTTAAAAAACTCAATATTGATTTCTTCAAATTTCACTCAGGTTATAAAAGAACACAAATCAAATCCTTTAAATAAACAACTTACCTTAATTCTTGTAGTAACGTCATGTTACAATGAATTTGTTGCTTTCTCGTAGACATTTATTAACCTACTTAAAGCTAGTAGATTCCCATTTATGTCTTCTTTACTTTTCCTTTTCATCTACTCCACAACATAGTTCACCATTACATTATCAATGTCCTCCCCACCAAGGTGAGTGTTTCCCATAGTCGATTTAACTCGAAAGACCTTGTTTTCAATAGTGAGAAGAGACACGTCGAATGTACCACCACCAAAGTGAAGAAAAATATTTTGCTTTCCAATACAATCATTTATCTCATTAAGACCATATACAATTGTTGCAACGACAGGTTCATTGATTATACGAACAACATTGAGGTTGATAATATAATCAATATCCGTGGTGGCTTTGCGCTGAGAATCATTGAAATAGACGGGTACAATTATCACTACAATGTTGTACATCTTTGAGAGGACCATGGATGATACTTCTTTCACACAAAGCTTTTTCTCCTGATCCTTATACTTGACAAAAATCATAGGTTTGTCATTCATACCGCCAAGAACCTTAAATGAAAGAACTTGTCTACGGTCTCCATACACGCTATAAAAAATCCACAAGGAGATAAGAAAAAATGAGGTCACTGTCTAAGGTGATTGTGCGGGGATTCCTATGAAGGCATATAATCTCTACTACAAAACAGCTACCAAAGTCTTTGGCAGAATATGTCGAGGGAAGGCTGATAAAATGTGCTTTGTTGAGTGATGAGTGCATAATTTTACAAACTCTTTTAGGCTTAAATTTTAAATATTTAATTGAGTTTTATGCTTAAAAAATTGAATTAATTAGGGTTTGTGATATTTAGGCTTATTGAGTTTGTGAGATAAAAAGTGTTTTTTAGTTATATAATTTTTTTTTAGATATTTTAACGTTTGTTTATGCAGCTGAAGCTAAATTTGGTTCATTAATGATGTAAAAATAGATTGTTCAAAGTAACAAATAAGGCTAAAATCAATCAATTTTGGAAAGAAATATACCAGGAGCTAAATGCATCCCTATTTTTTATTTAAATACCCCCTTTCAAGAATAGCCCACATAGAAGCTACTTATACACCCCCTTATTTGTCGATTTTAACCTCTCTTACAACTCACAAAATTACATCCAATCAAATATTGCCACGCACTTCTTACCGGGATAGTGGTATTCCTAGGAATGACAACACTCATGATATCCCCTACGTAACTCCTACCAAGTGAAAGTACCAAAGTGAGAGTGGAGTAATATCATTCAATACCAAATCTAGAACATTCTCGATGTCTTCACTCAATAAAGCAGCCTACACAGCTGCACCATATGCAACTGCCTCATCCGGATTTATGCTTTTGCAAAGATCTTGTCCATTGAAGAATTCTTAAAGAAAAAGTTTCTCTTTGGGGATCCTAGAAGAACCACCAACAAGGATAACATCATGCACATTTCTTTTATTCATCATAGCTTCCATAAGACACCAATCTGCTATCTTCATACACCCTTCAAACAGGTCTGTATTGATTTCTTCAAATTTTGCTCGAGTTATTGAAGAACAAAAATCAATACCTTGAAATAAACCATGTACATCGATGGTTGTAGTGAGGGCATATTAGAGTATCCTTTTGACTCTCCCAGAAGCACTTTTCAACCTCCTTTCTTGTGGATCTCCACGTATGTTCACTTTTCGATTGAAGAATTCTTGAAGGAACGGTTTCACTTTGGGGATCCTAGAAGAACCACCAACAAGGACAACATCATGCACATTGCTTTTATCCATCTTAGCATCCATAAGACACCAATCTACTGTCTTCATACACTCTTCAAACAGGTCTGTATTGATTTCTTCAAATTTTGCTCGAGTTATTGAAGAACAAAAATCAATACCTTGAAATAAACCATGTACATCGATGGATCTCCAATCTGCTATGTTCACTTTTCGATTGAAGAATTTTTGAAGAAACGGTTTCACTTTGGGGATCCTAGAAGAACCACCAACAAGGACAACATCATGCACATTGCTTTTATCCATCTTAGCATCCATAAGACACCAATCTACTGTCTTCATATACTCTTCAAACAGATCTGTATTGATTTCTTCAAATTTTGCTCGAGTTATTGAAGAACAAAAATCAATACCTTGAAATAAACCATGTACATCGATGGTTGTAGTGAGGGCATATTAAAGTATCCTTTTGACTCTCCCAAAAGCACTTTTCAACCTCCTTTCTCGTGGATCTCCACGTATGTTCACTTTATTTTTTCTTTCGATTTCCTCCACAAAGTAGTTCATTAGTCTGTTATCAATATCCTGTCCACCAAGATGAATGTTCCCTGTAGTGGCTCTAACTTGGAAAACTTTGTTGTTATCCATAGTGAGGAGAGAAACATCAAATGTACCACCACCAAAATCAAAAATAAAAACATTCCGCTTACCAGTACAATCATTTCCCTTATCAAGACCATATGTAATTGTTGTACTTGCTCATTGATTATTTGAATAACATTGGGACCAATAATAGTACCAGCATCCTCAGTGGCTTTACTTTACGTGGAGAATAATTGAAATATGCAGGTATAGTCACAACTGCATTTTTCACCGGCTTTTCCAATTATGACTCTACAATATCTCGCATTTTTTAGAGCACCATGGATGATACTTCTTCTGCATAGAGATTCTTCTCATTATCCTTATATTTGACAGAAATCATAGGTCTATCGTTAATCCAAGCAACAACCTTAAATGGCCACAACATTTTATCTTTCTGAACAAGTGGATCACTGTATTTCCTACCAATCAACCTTTTAGCGTATGTGTAAGAGTTACAAAAAGTATTTTAGTAGTGTATTTTTCCTAAACAAAAATCATAAAAAAGAAAACACAGTCATTTAAGAATAAAAATATACCAAATATAGTATTTTCTGGATTGGTAGCAGCCTAATAGATTGCCGCATCTCCTATCAGCCTTTCATTATTCCAGAAAGCAAAACAGGAAGGAGCGATATTGTTGCCTTGGTCATTATGGATGATCTTCACCCTATTATGTTGTTGCTGCCATACTGCAACGCAGGAGTTCGTTGTGCCAAGATCGATTCCTATTATCAATCCCTTATTGTGTTTGGCCATTATCTTTTATGTGGATTACACTACAAAAAAATTGAAACTATCGACGACATTTTACTGACGGATATATTTTTGTCGATAAATTTGAATTACAAACAGAGTTTATTGACGGATTCTGAAATTTTTATTACCGACGAAATCGGTAACACAAATTTCATTTATCGACAAAAAAAATTCGTCTGTAATTTAAATTTTTTTTACCGACAAATTTTTCCATTAGTAAAAGAAGCGAGAAATTTTCCGCCCAAATTTGAATTACTGACGAATTTTTTCGTTGATAAATTTGTCGGTACTTACATAACTCAAAATTCGTCGGTAAAATCCGTTGATAATTTAATTTTTTTATCGAGAAATTTACCGACGGATTTATCTGTCGGTAAAAGGAGTGGAAATTTTCCCGCCCAAAGCTCACCTTATAAGAAGACGAGAATAAGAAGAAAAAAAGAAAAAAAAAGCAAAAGAAGAAGAAGAGAAGAAAAAGAAAAAGAAGAAGGAGAAAGAGAAGAAGTAGAAGAAGGAGAAAGAGAAGACGAAGTAGAAGAAGGAGAAGAAGAAGAAGAAGGAGGAGGAGAAGAAGAAGAGGAAGAAGGAGAAGAAGAAGAAAAAAGAGGAAGAAGAAGACGGCGACAGCGGTGGTAGTGGCGGCGATGATGAAGAAGAAAATGAAAAAAAAATTAAAAGAGGGAGGAGGAAGAAGATGAACAATGCAACAAATTTATCGACGAATTTTTTGGTAATTACCGTTTTTTGGTCGGTAATTACCAACGAATTTTTTTGGTCGGTAATTACCGATGGATTTTTCTGTTAGTAATTACCGACAAATTTATAGACGAATTTTTCTGTTGGTAAATCCGTCAATAATTGAAATTTTTTACCGACAATTTTTTCCGTCGGTAAAAGAAGAAGGAGAAAGAGAAGAAGTATAAGAAAGAGAAGGAGAAGAAGAAGGAGGAGAAGAAGAAAAAAAAAAAGGAGGAAGAAGGAGAAGAGGAGGAAGAAGGAGAAGAAGAAGAAAAAAGAGGAAAGAGAAGAAGACGGCAGCGGCGGTGACAATGGCGGCGACGACAAAGAAGAAAACGAAAAAAAAAATTGAAAGAGGGAGGAGGAAGAAGATGAACAGTGTAACAAATTTACCGAAGGATTTTTTGGTAATTACCGACAGATTTTTCGGTTGATAATTACCGAGAAATTTTACTGACGGATTTTTTTATCGGTATTTACCGATGGATTTTTCCATCGGTAATTACTGACAAATTTACCGACGAATTTTCGTCGATAATTACCGACGAAACATTATTTTTGTTGGTAAAATTTTACTGACAAACATTTTACCAACGAATTTTTTACCGTCAATAATTTGTCTATAGTGTTGATTTAGCGACAGATTTTGATCATTATCGACAAATTTTGACCATCGATAATATCAGTTTTTCTTATAATGTTAAGATAGTGAGATAGGAAAAAACATGAGATGTATGGATTGATATGAAGGGTTGATATTTATAGTTAATAATGGTATGAAAATGACCTGAAGCAGTTGATTGCATCAAGAGATCTACAACTGAGTTGTTCCCATCAATAGTTTGTTTGAAAATTAAAAACCGATTTTTACTATAGGATATTAACTTTTTTAATTATTTTTTTTAACAAGATACGTTTCATTTTAAGATTATTATTCTAAGATACTTAAATACGTTTTAACATATATATTCTTTAATTAATTAAAGATGCTAGAGGTGAAACGTATTTAAATCATATTTTAAAACGTATATTTTCCTTCTAGAAGAAAACACTAATAAATTAGTTGTAATATGTATAGTGGTTGGTACTTAAATTTACATAATATAATTTAAAAACTAATCTCGTTAGTTATGTTTCAACTAATAATAATTAAGAGATATGCAAATAATAATAAAAAATCTTAGGTAATATAATGCCATCAAACTTGAAAATCTTATGTATATATTCAATATGTGTGTATTTTCACAAATAAATCAAGTGATTATCATTACGCATGTTTATTTCAATAAATTTTATATTCAAACCTATTTTATTAAAAATGTATAAGTTGGACAAGGTGTTATTAACTCGTCAAGTTATGCATGTTTTTAATAATAATATTAAAAAAAAATCCAGAGGCGATGTCGTTTTGATGACAAAATGTAGAATGCCTAGTCAGAAGAACAAAGAGGAGATTTGGGACGTGAATTGAGATGTTTTCCGGCTCTTAGGAAACACAAGTACAAACCGTCGTATTTTATTCTCACTTTGTCAAATTTGCTCTTATTTTGGTATCATACTTTCTTACTTCCATAACATATTCTTTTGCACCATCTCATTTATGAAATTTATAACTTGGTTTCTAGTATTATATAAATCTACCTTCAAAAGCTGTGTTCACAACATGTTTGTTACAATGTCTGAACCACAATATATGCTTATGCTGCCTCCTAGAATCCTAGCACACTTGTTCTTGAAGTTGACATTAGAACCCATTGTCCAACCACTCCAGCTCATAAATGAGCAGAGATTGGTGATGAAAGAGAAAGATGTGTGCAGTTTGAATAATTACACTAAGTTAAGGATCACTTGCAAACATTAGAAAACTAGTAGGAACAAACTATTCAAACTAGAGAGTGCATGTTGAGATCAATTTTGCTGCAGCATAATTTTAAACTTAAATAGATCAAGCATAACAATGTTACATTTAAGGAAGAACAGTATTCAGTAGCTTCAGCTTTTGCGGCACTAAGAAATCTAAGATGAATAGCATGTTATATTGTGTAGAAATTAATTGGTGCCTCTAAATCAAACATTATTCTCATGTAGCATATCTTTCTACTGTTTTGTCCTGAGCCCATCCATTATACAAATAGGAAAACACAACAAAGTGATCATACTTCATATTTTCGTTAAACTTCTCTCACTTCTTGATCATTATCTTGTAATGTATATGTTTAATTCCATGGTAATCCTATAACAAGGAACATAGGCTAAAACACGTTTCCTCTAGATCTGCAATCTTCAATGGCTAGAAGTTGTACAGTTTCAAATTTGCAGAACATATGCTTCATAGAATAGAGAAGAAAGATATACGAGGTCATTGATTCAGAACCTTTACCTTGAACTAATGACGAGTAATATGGCCATTTCCTTCGCAGACTTGTCAACCAAGAAATGTAAACTTAAACATTGTTCAGATAATAACAATTAGAAGCAAGTTTGTGTTCATCTAAAAAGAAGTAACAGATTCAGATAAAATCTAAACTACCAACATCTAAACAAAGGCGCTAATGACACGGTCAAAAAGGTCCATAAGTTCATTCAGATTATCCTCAATCAACTCTATTCCATGCTGTTGGTTATCTTCATCAAGCAACTTTGCAGCATTCTTAACTGCATAGTTGATTTTCTCCCTATCTTGGGGACAAAGTTTTGAACTGATATTGCTGTTCTTCAATGCATTCTTCATCTTGTAAACGAAGTCATCCAAAGCATTTTTTGCAGTGGCCTTCTTCATGAAGTTTCTATCTTCAGCTTGGTAATTTTCAGCTTCCTGAATCATTCTTTTAATTTCTCCTGCTGAAAGTCTGTTTTGATCATTAGTTATGGTAATCTCATTCTTATAACCTGCGCTTGGATCCTCAGCAGAAACAGACAGGGTGCCATTTGCATCTATGATAAAGCAAACATCCAAAGGATGGCCACGAGGAGCAGGAGACAACCCAGAAAGAGTGAAGAAACCTAACAAATTGTTGTCACTTGCACTGGTTCTCTCACCTTCATAAACCTCAATGTACGCAGAGATTTGGTTATCTTCTGTTGTTTGATATATTTGGGTCTTTTTAACTGGAATAACAGTATTTCTGGGAATAACAACACTCATGAGATCTCCCTTTATTGATATACCAAGAGACAGCGGGGTGACATCCAACAAAACCAAATTCGGAACATTCTTGATACCTTCACTTAACATAGCACCCTGAACTGCGGCTCCATAAGCAACAGCCTCATCAGGGTTGATGCTCTTACACAAATCCTTCCCTTCGAAGAAGTCCTGTAACAGCTGTTGTATTTTAGGAATCCTAGAAGAACCTCCAACGACAACAACATCATGCACACTTCTTTTGTTCATTTTAGCATCCGTAAAACATTTCTGTACAGTATTCAGACATTCCTCAAAAAGATCCATGTTGAGTTCCTCAAACTTTGCTCGGTTGATCGAAGAGCAGAAATCAATGCCTTCAAATAAAGAATCAACCTCAATGTTAGCAGTAACTGCAAACGAGAGTGTCCTTTTTGCCTTGTCGCAGGCCGTTCTCAGCCTTCTTAAAGCTCTAGGGTTACCACTAATGTCCACCTTCTTCTTTCTCTTGAACTCATTTACAAAGTACTTCACCATTCTGTTGTTGAAGTCCTCTCCCCCAAGGTGAGTATTTCCTGCAGTAGCCTTCACACAGAAGACCTTATCTTTAATTGTGAGGAGAGAAACGTCAAAAGTACCACCACCAAGGTCGAAGATGAATATGTTTCGCTCTCCATCGCAATCAGTTCTCTTGTCAAGCCCATATGCAATAGCCGCTGCAGTAGGCTCATTGATTATCCGAATAACATTAAGGCCAGCAATGGTTCCAGCATCTACAGTAGCTTTTCGTTGAGAGTCGTTGAAATAAGCAGGTACAGTGACAACAGCGTTCTTCACAGGCGTTTCTAAATATGCCTCAGCAATCTCCCGCATCTTCATGAGGATCATGGATGATATCTCCTCAGCTGAGAGGTGCTTCTTCTTGCCCTTGTGCTCAACCACAATCATGGGTTTGTCATCATCATCAGCAATGACTTTGAATGGCCACAACATTTTATCACTTTGAGTAATGGGATCGCTATATTTCCTTCCGATTAACCTCTTGGCATCTGCAACATTCATAAGATGCTGAGGTTCATTTTGCGTTTCAAAGTACAAAGAGAAGAAATCATGAAAAAACAAATTAAAAAAAATAGAAGCATTAGTATTTTGGAGTTGAAATGTACCAAAAACAGTGTTTTCTGGGTTGGTTGCAGCCTGATTCTTAGCAGCTTCACCAATCAACCTCTGATCATATGTGAAAGCAACAAAAGAAGGTGTAGTTCTGTTCCCTTGGTCGTTGTGAATTATTTCTACTCTATTGTGTTGCTCCTGCCACACTGCAACACACGAGTAGGATGTACCAAGGTCGATTCCTATGGCGATTCCCTTATCTTTGCCCATTCTCTTTCAGGTGAAGGATGATTGGTATCAACAAAATAGTATTCAGGCTTTGAAAGATTGCAGGTTTTGGAAAGTATCTCAAGTTAGACTTTTATGCATGCTAAAATATGAAAATTAGGCAAATTATTTAATACTATTAGGCACAAAGTATGTATCTTGATTGCGTAAAGAAATTTATATCTGTCATCGGAAATCAGTACCGTTTATTCCCTCAACTCAAACGACTCTTGGTATCTGACGTAACACTTCTGAATGGAACTTGGAAAACCAAAAGATTAAGAGGATACTCATTACTTTCTTTGATGAAGCAACTTTGATTACATCACATGGAAAATATAACTGTCAGTAACTTTAACTTCAAACGGTAACATTTCAATTTCTAGTGATAAATAAGACTCTGTAATGTAATTCTAGGGATATTGATTATTTGAAATAATATGTAATAACTTCTCAATCATTCTACAATATAACATATTTTATTATATTTGTTCCTATCTCACGCGTAAAAAAATTGATTTCTAAAATATTGTTGCTTTAGGTGAGCATATATGAAGGTAATTAAACAACTTTTCAAAATAAAGATTTATTACAGAAAATGACTTGAGCAACTTCCCTTATTGCTTAAAATCTTTTGTAAGATATTGATAGTTGTGGTTTTAACCATTTGTATTACACCACTCTAGGTTTTTTCTATTTTTTATAATTGAAAAGAATTTTTATTTTTGAGATTTTAATTTATATTTTATTATTATAATTAATGAAACAATTTTAATAGTTTATTGAAAGTGTTACATAAAATAGAAAGAATTAAGTTAAGAGACGAGAAAGTCCATTAATCCAATAAACTTCTTATAAATGAAGAAATAAATAGAGAAGTTAAGTAACTTTTGAAGTAAAAAGACTTTGATATACATATAAAATTGTTCACCAGTGAAAGCATGAGTTATTTTTATCAGTCCGGTGAAAACATGAGTGATTTTTTTTTTTTTAGAAATGAACGTTTAGTGTATGTAGAAAAGTTTAATCATGTCGTACTTGTTGAACGGGGAATTAATTAACATTAAAGAATATTTTTAAACCTGAAAATAACATTTAATTAAAATTAATATTAAAAATATGTTAATTATTGTTAAGACAGTATAATTTACGTTCAATTGCAATTTTAATTCAGATTTGAATAAATAAATAAGTTTATGGTATTTGGATTTACCAGGATAAGGATTGGAGGTGGCTTTGTAATAAAACTTAAAACTTCCACACATATTTTTTTTATCTTTATTTTACAACTTATTTTTATTGTATCTTGTTTCGGGGTAGGGACCAAGAGCCTACTAAAAGAACCTCTTCGCTTCGCGTTGTCTCTCTCCTCTCCAGTAACTTCAGCGAAATCCACTCCTTAGCTCGATCGGTTGGGATGGCGATCGGGGTACCTGTCTAAAGTACTCCGATGCTTAAGTCAGTAAAGGCCGATCGGTGTATCAGAATATGTATTGCAATAAATGCGAAATTAAGATCCTCACCAACCTACCTTTGGGCCCTATTTATAGCTTTCGACGTGGGCCTGTAATTAGGGTTTCTTAATCACGGCCCAATG
>Ga0214544_1002372_pt1 | contig 39688 bp, 21 predicted proteins | sample CNSS3metaG_FD_160074 | JGI IMG/M metagenome (GOLD analysis project Ga0214544, IMG submission 160074) | Root nodule microbial communities from cowpea collected in UCLA plant growth center, Los Angeles, California, USA - CNSS3 | ecosystem: Host-associated > Plants > Roots > Nodule | place: USA...
GAGGTTTCATGTAAGTTACAACAACCTCGGTGGACCTATTCCTCGTCAACTTGGTAACATGTCCAAACTTTCTGAGTTGAGAATGGATCATAATTACTTTAGTGATTCCATCCCCCAAGAAATAGGGGCACTGCATAACTTGGAGTATCTGTTCTTGAGAACAAATCAACTTTCTGGTTCCATCCCCCTCACAATAGGAATGTTGACAAATCTTGTTACACTTGATTTATCATCCAACCATCTCTCTGGTACAATCCCTTCACTAAGAAACTTGACAAATTTACAACAACTTATCCTCTTTAACAACCTTCTCTCTGGTCCTATCCCTGAGGATTTGGGAGGACTTCATCATCTCACAACAATCAAATTGTTAAAAAATCATATTTCTGGGCCAATCCCTTCTTCCATAGGAGACCTGGCTAATCTGATGAAACTTCAGCTCACTCGTAATCAACTACAGGGGTCAATTCCTTCCTCTCTTGGAAACTTGACAAAGCTCGTCGAACTGTCCATATCTGAAAACAAGCTTTCTGGTTCAATTCCTGCTTCCATAGGAAACTTGGTCAATCTAGAAAAGCTTAACCTTGCACAAAACAAACTTTCTGGACCTATTCCCTCTACCTTCAGAAATGTGACTAAGCTTACCGTCCTATTACTTTATGTGAACAAACTTACCGGAAATTTCTCAGCAGCAACAAGTAACCTTACCAATTTAGTAAATTTACAACTAAGCTCTAATCATTTCACTGGCCCTTTGCCACAATATATTTGCCTTGGAGGGTCACTTTCAACTTTTTCAGCCAATGAAAATCGTTTCACTGGCCCAATTCCATCAAGTTTGAAGAACTGCTCTAGTCTTAAAAGGCTCAGCCTTGCAGAAAATATGTTGACGGGAAACATTAATGATTTTGGTATGTATCCAAATTTGGACTACATTGATCTGAGTAGAAATGCGTTCAACGGTCACCTTTCATCAAATTGGGTCAAATGTCATAATCTCACAAGCCTGGTTATCTCATACAACAGATTATTCGGTGGTATACACCCAGAGTTAGGCCAGGCACCTAAATTACAAAGGCTTAAACTTTCTTCAAACAGCCTAACGGGAAAGATTCCAAAAGAACTTGGGAACTTGACCCAGTTGTTTGAACTCTCCATAAGTAACAACAATCTTTCAGGCAACATTCCCATCGAAATTGGTTCCTTAAAGCAACTTCGGATCTTTGATCTTTCAACAAATGTTTTAAGTGGTCCAATCCCAAAACAGCTCGGAAGGTTGCTCAAGTTAAATCACTTGAACTTAAGCCATAACAAATTAAATGAAAGCATTCCGTCTGAATTTAGCCAATTGCAACATCTTCGAGAACTTGATCTTAGTTGGAATTTGTTGAATGGAAAAATTCCAGAAACACTTCGAAAATTGAAGATGTTGGAAAACTTGAACCTCTCCCACAACAATCTCAGTGGAAACATTTCCTCAAGTTTTAAGGATATGTTTAGTTTGATAAACGTTGACATATCTAACAACCAATTAGAGGGTCCAATTCCTAACAATCGAGCCTTCCTTAAGGCTCCATTTCAAGCATTGCAGAACAACAAAAACTTGTGTGGCTATGCTTCTGGGCTGATGCCTTGCCCGCAGTTGTTGAGTCACAATCCTCATCCTAAGAAGATCAAGATGTTACTCTTCCTTACTTTGGGTGCATTATTTGTTGTTGGAGTTTCACTATACATTCCTTGGCAAAAAGCAAGAAAAATCAAAAAGCAAGAGAGAGAAGAAAAAAATGGAGATCTTTTTTCTATATTGCATTATGATGGGAAAATAGTGCATGAAACAATCATCGAAGCAACGAATAATTTCGATGAAAGATATCTCATCGGAAAAGGAGGGTTTGGAGGTGTTTACAAGGCCATCTTACCCTCTGGCCAGATTGTTGCTGTGAAGAAACTTCAGGTTGAAGTTGACAGTGAAATTGTTGATTTTAAGGCTTTTACATCTGAAGTTCGAACCCTGACAGAAATCAAACATCGTAACATTGTGAAGTTGCATGGGTTTTGTGAACATCCACGCTATTGTTTCTTGGTTTATGAGTTCGTAGAAGGTGGCAGCTTGGACAAAGTACTAAACAACGACACACATGCATCAATGTTTGATTGGAATAAGAGGGTTAACGTTGTTAAAGGTGTGGCAAATGCTTTGTATCATATGCACCATGGTTGCTCTCCTCCTATTGTTCATCGTGACATATCAAGCAAGAATGTTCTCATAGATTTGGAATATGAAGCTCGCTTATCTGACTTTGGAACAGCAAAGATTCTAAATCCTAATTCACGTAATTTAACTTCGTTTGCAGGCACTTATGGATATGCTGCACCAGGTTAGGCCCTTTAACTCTTTTCCATCTTAAGAAACTCTTCATTTGTTTCAATAATAAGCATTGCCACCTTTTGTGTAACATCATTTCATGCATATGCAGAGCTTGCTTATACAATGGAAGTGAATGAGAAATGTGATGTGTTCAGTTTTGGGGTGCTTTGTATGGAAATAATAATCGGAAATCACCCAGGAGATTTGATTTCTTTGATGCATTCACCATCTTCAACATCAGTAACAGCTAATTTGCTATTGAAGGATGTGATGGACCAACGATTACCTTTTCCAGTGATGCCAGTTGTTAAGGAGGTGGTAATCATTGCAAAAGTGGCATTTGCTTGTTTGAATGAAAGACCACTTTCTCGTCCAACCATGGAAGATGTTTATAACAAGTTTGTGATGCCTAAGTCACCTTTAACAAGGGATACACTCAACACCATTGTTCTTGGACAACTTCAAAATTATTGAACATGGTTTCCTTGTGTGTTCCAATAAGTTTAGAGTTCTTTTTTCCTCTCTCATGCTGCTTATCATGTGTTGTCTGGAAATATTTGGCAATAAATTGGTGGTGGGCAATAAATTGTTTAAGTTATGAAATTTTATCAGTATACATTATATATCAATATCTTGCAAAATAAATTTTTGCATGTCTAGAAATAGAAGTTTGGTGAAAATCATAAATGGTTTTTTACCACAAGTATGTATCTAATTTGTACCCAATGTTTTATTTGTAATAAATATATTTAATTTATGCTGAAAGGCTAAAATCATTATTTTGTCCTCATATTCATTTTAATTATTTAATTTTGGTCTTTTTATTTTTTTTCCAATTAAGTTTTAATTTTTTTTAAAACGATTCAATTAGATATTTTTGTTAGATTAGGGTCAATAATGTCTTTACACATTATTATATAATGAGATAAGATGGGTACAATAAAATAATTTTGTTAAGAAATTTGGGGTAATCTAATTTAACAAATTAGAATATCAATAATTATATGAATTAGTATTTTATTATATAATTAAAATTAGAATAAATAAATAACTTTAAACGTAAAAAGCATATTATAGTTAAAAGTTGTAAAAAATAAACATTTTAAATTATAAATTAAATTTATACTTATATTAATTAAAAGATTGTATAGAGATATAATTTATTTTAAATTATAGCTAATTTCTTTTAAAGATATTGAAACTCAAATTAAAACTAATAAATTAAAAAAAAATGTTAAAATAGTTGTATATATTTGTTGCAATTCAATTGTGTAAGAAAATCTTAAAACAGTGAAATATAGAGTATATACAAAGTAATTAAATGAAGTTGATGATAGAATAACACAGTTTTTTATTAGTGTTTGATCAGATTCATTTAAACATACAAAAATAAACAGTTTTATATCATTATGAATCAATCAGATTCATATGTAGTTTGTGTAATTAACTATCGTGTTATCTAGCATTTTTCTTGTAAAATGCATAGTACATGAAACAGTTATCTTTAAAAGAAATTGAGTTCTGCATTTGATTCCAATTCTTGACAACAACAGCATTTAAGATATGCTGCATAGCCTCTGGTTGAAAGACAGAATAGCATTAATTTTGACTGTGGATATTCAAAATGGAAAGTGTTGTTTCCCTTCTATTTCACACCTTCAATTCACTCAAATAAAACATACAAATCCTTAATAACTCAGTCAAGCACCTTATCTGATTCTCTTATTGTCCTAGGGTCTACCTAATTTCTTTTGTAGTGTCTATCTCCTCCTTTGGTTTGGTTTCCTTCTCTATTTGAAACAAAACAAAATATACTTAGAAAAATATTTCATTGGTTGAAGCCTTTAGTCAGAGGATTCATTCCATATCAGTCCACCAAACATCTTCATAGAGAGTAATTTTTATGCAGATGCCCTTGCAAAATAAAGGGTACATCATTAATTCTTTAATGCTTTTAGCTGATGAAACAGTTACTATATTAATGCTTGAAATGTGTGGTTGAACAGGTTAGAGTTTTGCTTGTTTTGGGATTGGTGCACCTTACAAAACCTGCCTTCTATTAACGTTTGCAAAAGGAAAATATCAGGTAACTACTTTTTTTTATCACTTCTCTTACCACCTAACGTGGATTGAACTTTTGCATTTTAATTTTAACTTTTAATATACTTTTAAGTTGTAAAAGTGTTAGTGGAAATAAAAAAGTACATTCCATTCCGCGCGTGGGTGATCTTTTGGACAGAAAATCTCCATTCTATTAGGCTTTTTAGAAGCTGCCACTTTCGGACCCCATTTCTTCGCACCCACCTAGAAACTTCACACATAACCCATTTTTCCCTTCTTCTTTGAACATTGTCACCCATAAGGTAAGAAAACAAAGCCCCTTCCCTTCTAATCAGCACATTGCAACCCATAAAGCTAGCAAACGAAGCCCCTTTTTGTTGTACTCATTACATTACAAACCATAAACCTTCTACCCTTCTTTTCTTTGGACTGAATTTTGCAAGCCCTAAACGAAGGGTTTTGGTCATAATTTTTGTTCGTCCGATGCACAAGACATTGGGGGTTTTGCAGAGGTGAATATTGTTATTGATTTACTTCGTCACATAGGATTAGGTTGTAAGAGGGAGAATTCTGTGTTCTTATATAATTTCAAAATCTGTCAATTTTAATTTGTGCAAAAGCACTTTCGTGGGTTACACCTTAATTGCTCTTGGGTTGCAAGATAAATTTAAAAATGTTGCAGGCTAGTTTTTCCCCAAATGAACTTACACCCAGTTTTGAAGAAATGGGATGGGGTCTGGTATTTGTGTGTACAGCTCGGGTCCACCCTTTTAGTAAGGGAGAGAATTGTGTGTTCTCATGCACTTCCAGAATTTGTCAATTTTATTTTGTGCAAAAACTCTTTTGTAGGTTACACCTTAATTGCTCTTGGGTTGCAACATAAGTTTAAAAATGTTGCAGGCCAGTTTTTTCCCTAAATGAACTTACACTGGTTTAGAAGAAGTGGGATGGAGTCTGGTATTGGTGTGCACAGCTGGTGTCCACCCTTTTAGTAATGGTGAAAATTGTGTGTTCTTATGCACTTCCAAAATCTGTCAATTTTACTTTGTGCAAAAACTTCCTTTGTGGGTTACACCTTAATTGCTCTTGGGTTGCAAGATAAGTTTAAAGATGTTGCAGACTAGTTTTTCCTTAAATGAACTTACACTTGGTTTAGAAGAAACGGAATGGAGTCTAGTATTGGTATGCACAATTGAGGTCCACCCTTTTAGTAAGGGAAAAAAATGTGTGTTCTCATGCACTTTCAAAATCTGACAATTTTATTTTGTGCGAAAACGCATTCGTAGGTTACACCTTAATTATTCTTGGGTTGCAACATAAGTTTAAAAATATTGCAGGCTAGTTTTTCCCTAAATGAACTTACACATGGTTTAGAAGAAGTGGGATGGAGTCTGGTATTGATGTGCACAGCTGATGTCCGCCCTTTTAGTAAGGGAGAAAATTGTGTGTTCTCATGCACTTCCAAAATCTGTCAATTTTATTTTGTGCAAAAAATCCTTCGTGGGTTACACCTTAATTGCTTTTGAGTTATAGATAAATTTAAGAATAATGCAGATTAGTTTTTTCCCAAAGGAACTTACACTGGGTTTATAATAAGTGGGATAGGGTCTGGTATTTGTGTGCATAGTTGAAGTCCACCCTTTTAGTAGGGGAGAGATTTGTGTGTTCTTATGCACTTCCAATATTTGTCAACTTTTTTTATGCAAAAACTCCTTCATGGGTTACATCATAATTGCGCTTGGGTTGCAAGATAAGTTTTAAAATATTGAAGGTTAGTTTTTTTCCAAATGAACTTACACTTGGTTTAGAAGAAGTGGGATTAGTTTTGGTATTGGTGTGCACAACTAGGATTCACCCTTTTTGTAACGGAGACAATTGTGTGTTCTCATGACTTCCAAAATTTGTCAACTTTATTATGTGCAAAATCTCCTTTGTTCAAAAATGGGAGGGGCTTCATTCACTAGCTTTATGGGTTGCAGTGTGCATAGTAGGAAAGGGGCTTCGTTTTCTTACCTTATGGTTTGCAATGTTCAGCGAAGAATGGAAAATGGGTTTTATGAAACTTGGTGGGTGCGAAAAAATGAGGTCCCAAAAATGGTAACTTCCAAAATATCTAAGAGAATGGGGATTTTTTACCTAAAAGATTACTCACGCGCGGAATGGACTTTTTTTATTTTCTCTTACACTTCTACAGCTTAAAAGTAAATTAAAAGTTAAAATTAAAATGCAAAGGTTAAATCCACATTAGGTGGTAAGAGAAGTAGTAAGAAAAAAGTAGTCAATTAATCATTTCCCATTTGATCATATATATGTTTAATTTAAGTGGCAGCAGTATAACAAAAAATTAGACTTAAAAAATACATGCATACTATTTCAACTTACCCACATATATAGTATCACTCTCTCATTCCTTCGCAAAGCACCCTCTCACAGATTAGCCTTTCCATATTTAAAGCATCCTATGAGGCTTATCTTACAGAAACTTCTGCTTGCTTTCATGCACTTGTGGTTGTGTTGGAGTTCTTCTGTTCATGTTCACGCAGCAGATGACAGTTTAAAGCCCGGTGATACACTGAATTATTCTTCACCATTACTATATTCAAAGAGTCGCAAATATTTTCTTGAATTTTATTCGATTATAATTCCGGATGAAGATTTTACTTACTTGGCAGTCCAAAGTGCATATGACAATCAGATAGTTTGGGAGGGTAATAGAGAACAATCGGTCGACCAGAGTGATGCAGTTCTGTCCCTAAACTTCTCAGGCGTGCTGAAAATAGAATCTGGATCTGTGAAGAAACCAATAATTTTGTATTCTCCTCCTCAACCTATCAGCAACACTGTGGCTACTTTGTTGGACACAGGGAACTTTGTGCTTCAACACCTTCACCCCAATGGGACAAACATTCTTCTGTGGCAGAGTTTTGATTACCTCACTGAAACTTAGGTCCCCACCATGAAGTTAGGTGTTAATCACAAAACAGGCCAGCGTTGGTTACTTGTTTCACAGATCACCATTGAGCTTGCGACCCCAGGGGCCTTTAGTCTTGAATGGGAACCGACGGAACAAGAATTGATAATAAGAAGACGAGGAAACGTTTGTTGGAAAAGCGGGAAACTGAGGAACAATAGATTTGAGAACATCCCAGGAGTTGCACAAGTAGTGTTGATCTACACCATAGTGTCGAATGAAGAAGAAGACAGCTTCTCTTTCACATCTACAAATGAAAACCTTACACGTTGGTGGTCCCTTTCGGATACTGGGAGGTTATCTTACAATAATAAAGAGGGATATGTTGCAAGGGCTGATTTGTGTTATGGATATAACACAGAAGGAGGGTGCCAAAGTTGGCAGGGTATACCTAAGTGCAGGAGTCCTGGTGATGTGTTCACCAAAAAGAGTCTTCGCCTTAATTACCAAAATAAAACATATGATGACAATCAGAATATTAGTCACAGTGATTGTGAGGCTGCTTGCTGGAGCGATTGTAATTGCAATGGATTCACCGAAATCTACCCTGATGGAACTGGATGTAGATTCTATAATTGGAATTCGTCCAAAGATTATATAGTTGACGTTTCGGGTGTTGACTTTTACATACTGGATAACAAAGGGAACATAACCCCTCTTCATCATGGTAGGTCTAATGCCAACTTCATTTCATTTTTCATGCACAAAAAAAACTTTCATTTCTAATGATTCCAATCATACCCTATAATATTTACAGCAAAGTCTACTGATTCTAATCATAACCTACATTACATAAGAAGAGTGAATAGTTTTGTTTGTACAACTTCAGTGCGGATCTTCAGGGAATTGCGCTGAAATTGTTTTCTTCTTTTGACACTCTTTGGTCTCCATATAGAAACACAATACAGTCATATGCTATAACGCTTAACAATGGCTTTGAAAAAATTATAAAACCATAAAATTAATAATTGACTGGAAGATTTTTAATTATTGTACGCAGGTACAAAAAGGTGGATATGGATAGGTACAATAATAGCAACTACTTTACTGATAACATGCACATCAATTCTATTGTTAGCCATAAAGAAACGAAAACATGTTCTTCAAGGTAGTTACATACTTCAAACTCATTGTCGAATAATCTCCCGATCATTTTTCTATATTTTAATATTTCTCATTTTCATTTGAACAGAGAAGAAAAGGAAACAAATGGCGGTGAAATTCTCTCTAATAGACGATTTTCGAAATGATTTGAAAACGGGACACGGTTTAAAAGTATTCAATTATATGTTGGTTATGGCGGCCACAAATGGATTTTCATCTGAAAACAAGTTAGGACAGGGAGGTTTTGGACCAGTTTATAAGGTGATTTAAAGTACTCAAATTATGCGTTCATAACTTTTCTTCAGAGGACTTGACTAATCACCTTGTGTTCTCATTTCAAAAGGGAACTTTGCCGACAGGAGAGGTAGTTGCTGTAAAAAGACTTGCAAGAAGTTCTGCACAAGGAATTGTGGAGTTTAAAAATGAACTAACAGTTATATGCGAACTTCAGCACATGAATCTTGTTCAACTACTTGGTTGCGGCATTAATGAAGAAGAGAAGATTCTAGTTTACGAGTATATGCCCAACAAAAGCTTGGATTTCTATCTTTTCGGTGAGAAATGTGTCAATGATAATCTAATTAGCTGTTGTTTTGGATGACAAACAGATAAAATTTGTTTTCATTATTGTCTAGCTATCCAAACACATATAGGTGAACTTTGATCTTTCTCAACTGCAATTGGTTTTTAAGATATATTTACTATAGTTACTCATGTTTAGCATAATGAAGAAAGTCATTTTTGCATTTTTACATTTGTATAGTATACATTCTAACGTACATATCACTATAATATGAGAATGGGGAAGACTACACAAGAAGCAAATTACTAGACTGGAATAAGCGGTTTAACATAGTACAAGGAATTGCTCAAGGATTATTGTATCTTCACAAGTACTCAAGACTCAAAGTCATTCACAGAGACTTGAAAACCAGTAACATACTTCTTGATGAGAACATGAATCCAAAAATTTCAGATTTTGGAATGGCTAGAATGTTTACCCAACATGACTCCATATCAAATACGAACAGGGTTGTTGGGACATAGTAAGCTTGCTAAATCTCTCTTTTAATTTTGTATCAACGTGTAAATAAAATTTATTTTTCATCTAATATTTCTTTCAGTGGTTATATGTCTCCTGAATATGCCATGGAAGGAGTTTTTTCTACAAAGTCTGATGTGTACAGCTTTGGAGTGTTATTGCTTGAAATAATTAGTGGGCGAAAAAACACTAGCTTTTATGATGCTGACCACCCAATAAATCTAATTGGACATGTATGTAAAATAAGCTTTGGTGAGTTTGCTTTTTGGCATGATATTCTGTGTCTAATTTCTAAAATACTTGTAGGTATGGGAATTATGGAAAGATGACAAGTGTTTTGAATCAGTGGATCCATCATTAGAGGAGTCTTTTGATTCTGATGAAGTGCATAGGTGTATTCTGTTAGCACTTTGTTAGACAACAACTTTATAATCTTGTGAAAAAACTTTATTCACCTCTTGTTGTTGTTTTTGTTCTTACAATACATTATATTTATAGACCCACATTTTCACACCATTGTACCCTCAACGGCTATAAGCGGCTAACTCATTAACTACCTAGACTCCAACGACTAGTGCATTAACCACTCACAACGGGTAGTTTCTTACAACGACTAGTTACCTATCGTGGTTAATATATTTAAGTTTATTAAAAACCCAACAAAACTCCCCCTTAAACTTAAATGCTTCTTTTATTCTCCATCTTTGTTCCTTTATTCTTCATCACAACTTCCAACGTACAATAACTCTTCTCACATTGTGCTTGTCCCTTTCATGAATAGTTAAGTTCTTCGCTTTCTTCATGACTGACTTCCCTTTCACTTTATCTATGGTCGACTTGTACTTCGCTTTCCCTGTGACTAACTTGTTCTCTGCTCTCTCAGTTTTTGCATCCTTACTGGCAAATTTGTTCTTCTCTTTGACCGACTTGTTACTCATTGGGTTATTTGTCTTTGTAGCTGATTTATCGTTAAATGAATTCTTATCAATAGGCCGACTTCCTTTTGAAAGATTAGACCACACCCACGTATTGTTATGCTCAATGTCCTCAATCTCCTCATCCATTTCAAGTCGCCACTTTTCATCTTGCACTTCCAGTGCAGTTCTCAGATCCTTCTCAACTTGTAACTGTTCTTGCAAACTTGAAACATCTTCTTCAAATTCCAAGTGCCGCTTTTGCAAAGCCTGTTTTCTTCTCTCTACGCTTTCTTGTAGAATTAAATTGTCTCTAACCTCCTTTTCAATACTCTGTTCCAAGTCTCCTTTTGCAATCTCTAACCTTGGGATTAGAAGTTCTTCTTCTTCAAATTCTGAGCTATTCATGCTTTTCACGTGCTCCACCGAGCTATCTGAGTAATCCACTTGCCCCACCAACTTATCCAAGCTATGTAGTCGTTCCATCAAGTTAATCGAGTTGGTCTCATGCTCCACCATGTTGTTTGGGGTATCTACACGCTCCACCACCATGTTTGGGCTATCTACATGTCTCACCAGCCTATGCAACCTACTCGGTTGTCTTGCTGACCTATCCACGCTACTCGACTGTCTTGTCGAGTTATCGACTATACTTAGCCTTTTTGCTGAATTCTCCATGCTACTCGGTCTTCTTGCTGAGTTCACCACTTGCTTATGCTCGGCTCCCGAGCTACGCATCATCATCAACAATGTCGCTTCTTCTTCAACATCTTTTGTGAGGTTGATCGTATCTTCCTTTCTACTTTCAGATCTACAATCTTTGGCAAAATGCCCAGATTTACCACAATTGAAACACTTGCTTGAGTAACAGTCCTTTGCATAATGGCCATACTTGCCACACTTGAAGCACTCAACATTTGAGTTGTTTGATTGACCTCCTCTCCATGGACCTCGTCCTCTTTCGTGCCAATTTTGTTGACCGGATTGTTCTTTCTCTTCTTGTCCTCGGCTTTTACCACCAGGACCGCTTCTTATACCTCCTCGATATCGTCCTCTACCTTGGAAGTTTATAAGCACTAGGTGTAAGGGTCAGACCCGGAAGGTTCCTTACACTGAACTACAATATTTTGTTTTAAAAGATAATATATTTTTATTTTATTTTTTAAAATTATGTGAGGGATTGTTGGAAATATTTTAATATAATTTAAAAAATAATTAATTAAAATAAAAAACCTACATTTACTCAAGTTTTCATAAACTTTTAATTTTATGGGTTAATGTTTTTAATGACTAACAACTATATTCTTATTACTATTTACTTCTTTGTCTCCCTTTTCTACTATAAATACCACCTAAGTGTATGGGGAAAGAAACAACAACAAATACTAGAGTTCTCTCAAAAGTTTCTTCTTTCCTATATTATCTTTAAGATAGTGGTGTTCATAAGGTTCGGAGATCATTCGCTGCACTCGATCGATCTGACGGGTTGTTGTATCTTGGGAGAGAAACGCATATGATAAGAAACACATATGATTGTGTATTGATATATTTGTTTAGCCCTGTGCAGTAGGGGTGTTTTCTCTCTAAGGATAGCGTTATGCGTGCCTCAACCTAGGATATTTCTACTCCTTACCTTTTATCTTTTATTTATTATTTTTATTATAATTGTTGATCTCTAATTAATATTCATTGTTTTATATATTGTCTTAGTATTATTATTGATTTAATTATTATTATTATATTATTTCATATTTTTATTATTATTAGTATTATTTGAGTAATCATTTTCTAACAAAAATCTAGTTCAATAAGATTTCGTTTAAGTGAATAGAATTATTTTCGTACAAAATTAAAAATAGGTTTTTATATAGTGATAAATAAATAAAGAATGGAATATTTTTTTAAAAAAATAAAAAATAAAAAATATTTATTTTTTCTTGTTCAGAAAGAAATTAAAAAATAATGAGATGAAATTTTGAATTTTTAGATGAATTAAAAAATACAAAAAATTGGCTCACTTGTTTGACCAAACTTTCAAAGAGAAACAAATAAATAAAGGAGAGCATTAATACTTTATCTTTCTAATTTCCTTAAAAATAATAAAAAAATACCAAACTTATTAACTTTGTCAACTTTGTTAAAATTTTATTTGTCAAAAAATCATTAAATGATTTTTTATTTTTATTAGATCCAATCAACTTTTAACAATTTCATTCTTCATTTTTATTTTGGACAATAATATTTTGACTATTAAATTTTGACAACTTGTTTTTATAATTTTAGATGACATTTTTTAAGTGATTTTCAATTTTTTCATTTTCTTATTCTTAATGTTCCAAAATCACTTAGAAAATGACACATCATTTTGTAAGAGAAAGTAGTTAAAATTTAGTAGTTAAAAGTAATTTTCCTTTTATTTTCTTAATATGTTTTATTCACTCTAATCATCAATGGGAGTAGAGATGACAAATAAATTTGTCCCCGTGGGTATTGTCCGAACCCGTCCCCACATTGACTGGGTATGTGTATGGGTATGGGGAATCCCCGACTTTTTCAATTGAGTATGGGGATGATTATGGGGATGTACATATCCTTGCCATAATACCCATCCCTGATATATCTCTGTTATTATATATAATATTAATATATATAAAATAAAATAAATAACTATATATATATATATATATATATATATATATATATATATATATTAATTTTTTATTTCTTCTAATTATTTGGTTTGTCATAAAACTTATTCACATCTCCAATATATTTTTCATCTTATCATAACATTTATGTGATTATGTTAAAATGATGTATGTCAATTAAAAAAAATTTATGTCTCATATTTGAATATTTATATTATTTTTTAATATTTATATTTATTGTATATTCTCCTTTGACATGAGTATGTTTAATACTCTCTATTTAAGTGTCTAATAACATAAACCTTTCATTTACTAGGTAATATAAAAAAATTCTTTACTTATTTTTATTATTTTTTGTTTCATCTGAAGAACTCTTTTGTTTCGCTAACACAATTATTTCTCAACCATTGAGTATATATGTTGATATTTGAAAAGTGTTCTTAGATATCTAAGGTATTTTTCATCTTATCATACCCTTGATTATACATTCGTTTTCCTTTGTGCGATTTCTTTCAATAGTTTTTCAAATTGTTTTTAAGACATACATTTGTTAATTTTTTAAAATTTTGATTTGTTATTTATTTTCATCATGTAGAATATTATTTCAGTATATTTTATCTAATTATTTTTTATTTTCTAACTCATTATATATATCAATCATACTGTAATTTTTCATTATAATTGTATAAATAATTTTTATTTACTACAATATCAAAATTTAATGTAATTGCCATGAATATTATTTTATTACCATCCAACATATATTGGAGTTCAAAAGATACCATATCTATGTTAAAATTTTTTATTATGTTTATTATTTGTTGTTTGCGACATTTTGATTAGGTGATGTATTATCATTTTTATTAGTGTATAAAAGAAGATATTCATTAGAATTTGAAAAAATTGAAGTACACAAACATTTAAAATATATTTTAATTTGAATATTTGTTTTCTTGAAATTTTTTTAATTTTTTTTTTTAAATTTTATCAACTAGAATTCATTAATGTTTGTAGTTTGCAAGTTTATTAAATGTTTTAGTTGTCATGAAATTTTATTTGGTATTCCTATCTAAAATGTAAACAATTATAATTTATTTCAAAGTATTTAATATCGAAGAAACAATCATTATCATAATATTGAATATTTGATAATATTATGTTTCCTTAAACGTAATTTTTTATTAGTTTATAAAAATTAATTAAAATTTATATTGAAGTAGTAAAGAAATAGGTACAAATATGAGTACGAGTACGAGATTATACCCGTTACCGGGTAAAAATTACTGGGTTTTGATCCTGAATATAAGGATGATGATGAATTTTTTTCATATAAAGATGGATATGGAATAGTAAAACGGTCTCTGCCCTGTTGACATGCCTGAACGGGAGTCCGCCGCATTACTGTCAGAAAATAAAAAATAATCTTAAAAATGGTTATGCTACACGGACGGAGGGGAGAGGCACGGGCAAAGAAAAATTGATCTGGTGAGAGAAAAATGCAGTGACTGCACAGAAGGAAGGGGAATCGCCATTTTGGTATTGCGCCCATCTACATACACGGTTACGAGGAAAAACTCAAAACCTCTTGGTCACAGAAAAAAACACTATCATTTTTTCACTCTCTGGTCTTGAGAACACAAAAAATCGCCAAGAAAGAGAAGTCTGAGCATTGGCAGAGAGAGAGAGAGAGAGCGCAACGGAAGAAGGAGAAGCCAAGGCAGAGAAAGAGGAGTAGGGAGCGACTGGTGCGTCTTGTTCCCTCTACAAGTAAGTGTCCCTAATTTCTCTTGAATCCATGGGAATGTCTGAGTTGAGCTTGTTTTAGTTGTGTATTTGGTGTTGCGTTTATCATTGTATGAATTGATTTATCCGCATAACACCAATCATCTTCACCTCCGCTGCAATCACTACTCCATTCTCCTCATTCATTCATTTTCGTTCACCCACACATACTAGAGACGCTGCTCTCAGACACAGATTTTCCCTCCATTTTACCAATATCCAACTCACACATAACACCGTTCATTCATCAATTCCTTCTTTCATTGTCATTCTCGTCCACCATCATGTTCCAGCCCCTGCATTATTCAACACCAGAAAATACACAATAAATTCACCACGTTCATCTTGCATCTGCATTTTCGTCTTCACACAAATCAGCATAAGGCCGAGACACAAATAAGCGTTGCGGTGCGGGCGGTGTGGTTTCTGGTCACGATTGGCGTCGTCGGCGACGTATCTGGCGGCTTTCAGAGGTGCAGCGGTGACTGGGGTTAGGGTGCTGGTCACTTGCACGCAGAAGGAAGAATAAGGGGGAAACGATGACGCGGACGCAAACGACTCTTTTGGCGGCGGTCGGCGTCGCCGACGCTGACTCTTGTCAGCCATGGGGTGGCACGGCGGTGGTAGGGGCTGTGGGTAGGTGTGTTCAGGTCACGCATGAGAGGAGGAAACCACTTGAGGGTTTCTGTGTTTTTGAGAATTATTTTGAGTTGGGCTTAATTCTGATCCTATTTACTCCCGCACTCCTATTTTTATTCACCGCACCTCCCTATTACCTATTCACTTGGGCTGCTGGGCTGCATATTTGTTTTTGTGTACTCTCTTACGTAATAATCCCACACCCCCTCTATCTTTTGTCTATTTTTTGCACCGGTTAGAATTGTTGGATCCATCCCCATGCTTACATCACACGCTCACTTTTATTTAACAATAAAATTATATTTGAAAAATACAACAAAAATAAAAAAAATTAAAATTCAAAATATGATTTTTTTTTCTTTTTTTTTTGTTTGTCCGACTGGTTGCATCATATACACTTATTCACAACTTGTTACAACTCATTTAATAGAAAACTCTAATAAATAAAACATCACATTATAATGTAATATAGAACAACGACAGAAAGCATATTATAATTAATAATTACTGTCATCCCAATATGTGCTAGAACAACCAAAGTTCCATGGACAAAGAACAATGTTATAACATGTCTTAAAATATAAAACAATTTGGCAAAAGATTGCTCAACAGAGCAAGGAAGTACATACGACCAGTTTTTCAAAAGGTGCTCAAAAGTAGTAATGAGCTTGGTCTAAACAACAATATCTCTGCCATCTTAACGATCGTCAAGGTCTCCACATCTGCTCACATTAACATTAGTGATCATTACAAAAAGAAAAACACAACAAAGAAACCAAACACAGAAAGAAAGAAGTGTAAGCTAGTAAAAATAATTTTAATAGAAAAGTAAATAGATTTTGAGCACAAACAACATGTGATAGCAAATGATAAAAGACCCTCTAACTCGATTATCTAGATACATGTAATGAGATCATATTCATTGGTTGTTTACACTTGTGGTGGTCTCTACTACTCTGCAGAGCCATTGCTAATGAGTTTCACCTTACCACACATAAGGTTAGACATCTAAGGCCATTATTGTGCCAAAGACTACGACCTCCTGCTACTCCTACTATATGAATCAGTCTACTCTATGTGAGTTTGACTAATTCATTAGTGTCAGGATGCAACCTTACTTGAATCCTTAAGTCACTACACACATTACTTTATCATCAAAATGAATTTCTTTATGAAATTCTCACACATAGTTCACATGTTATCTCACAATATTATCATCTCATGCTAATCATATGAAATATAATTCCAAAACACCACGTCATACATGCACATCATTCATCACACTCTTGAGAAGTAAAACAACAAATCATAGAAGAAATCAAGGAATGAAACATTTCCTTGCACCAATTGTAATTCATACATGCACAACATCATACATCATACTCTTGTAATTTATTTGTGTTCTTGTTGATGAGTATTGGAATTTATATTGTATTAAGATCGTTATGCAACTATAAATAAACTCCATTATGCAAAAAAAATTGTTTAGATCTTTCAAGTAATTTTAGAGTTTTGATGTGAAAATGTGTTAGTGTATAGAGTTGAAATCTCAAGGTCCTAAAAAAGAGTGCTAAAATGTTGAGCATCTTTATTATATCTAATAAAAAAAAGCTTAGACATTCACTTTCAGATAGTTGGCACAATTTCAGTCGGAGAGACAAACTTTGACACTATTATCATCCCTTGGCAACACTTGAAGATAGGAATCAATGAGCTTACCAACATTTTTGGTTGATTTTAACTAGTGCTTGTTATCCACAACACCTAAGTGGATTTATTTTCCAAAACTTGAAGAAACTTTCTAGCAATTCTAGAACTAACTCGATGTCATAAAAAATGGTCTAGAGAAGATGTTGAAGGATAAAAAAGGTCACCTCATTGTTGCCTCCTCAAACTGTATAGTGGCTCTTTAGGGAGACTTTAAGAGAGATTGAAATGTTGAGAGCCTTAACAAATGGCAATTGCATCATTCAACAACCACCTTAGAACCTAAAAGTTCCCCCTTCTTCGCATATGATTCAATAAAAGTACTACCAGACCGGATATGATCTTAATAATAGTTGAGCGATTTGAATTTGCAACGCAAAACCATAACTACAAAAATTTCAAAAAACCTACAGTTGAGAATAAAGAGATAATGTAAAATTAGAGGGCTTTCAAGATCCCTCTTGTGATATTCTATTTATAATGATAGAAAACCAATACAATGGGAAGATTAAAAGACTCTTCTAGACTATTCTAGATACAACTCATATAGTGTAATATTTCTTACATATTTCAACACTCCCGTTCAAGTTGGAGCATACAAATTGTATATCTCGAGCTTGGAATATATAAACTCAATTCAAGGTCCCCTTGAGAACCTAGTTAAGAAATCTGCAAGTTGATCATTTGACCCAACATACTTAGTACAAATTTCTTTTATAACAACTTTTCTCGAATAAAATGACAATCAATTTCTATGTGTTTAGTTCTTTTGTGGAATATTGGATTGGATGCAATGTGGAGAGCAACTTGATTATCACAATACATCTTCAGGATCTGGATCTCACAAAATTTAAGTTCTTGGAGTAGTTGTTTTACCCATACAAGTTCATAAGAAAGAGATGCCATTACCCTATATTCAACTTCTGTAGATGATCAGACAACAACATTTTGCCTTTTGCTTTTCTATGAGATAATATTTTCAGCAAAAAAAAAACACAATACCCAGTGGTAAAGCGTCTATCCATTGGAGAACCGACCCAATCAACATCATAGTATCCAAAAACTTAGGTATTCCCTTTATCTTTATAAAGTAGCCCCTTTCTTGGAGCCTTTTTAAGATACCTTACAATACGAATAACAATATTTCAGTGAAGAACATAAGGATTTTTCATGAATTGACTTACAACACCAACTATAAAGGACAAATATGGTTTGGTTATAGTAAGATAAATAAGCTTTCCAACCAATCTTCTATACGTTTCAGGATCAGGGAAAACTTCTCCTTGATCTGTCATTAATTTCTGCTTTGGGTCCATGGGAAAATCCATTGGTTTACAAACCACCATACCTGTCTCTTTAAGAATGTATATAGCATATTTTCTTTAAGAGACAACAATTCCTTCCTTTGATTGGGCTTCCTCTATGTCTAGAAAATATCTTAGACTTCTAAGATCCTTAGTCTGAAAATGATGGCATAAGTGTTCCTTTAACAAACATATTTTAATAGAATCATTTCCTATGATCGCTATATCATGAATGTACAATATTAAGTACACACACTTTTCAGGGGTAGTGTGACAATAAAAAACAGAGTGATCTGCCTCGCTACGTTTCAACCCAAAGGATTGAACAATATGGTTGAACTTTCCGAACCATGCACGAGGAGATTATTTGAGACCATAGAGAGATCTATGCAACTTACAAACCAAACAAAACTTCCCTTTGAGGAACAAACCCATGAGGTTGCTTCATGTACACTTCCTGTTTTAGATCACCATGCAGAAAAACATTTTTAATATCTAATTAAAGAAGAGACTAATGAGGGATAACTGCCATGGCAAGGAAATGTCTGACAATGGTCACTTAGGCCACTGGAGAAAATGTATCATTGTAGTCAAGCCCATATATCTAAGTATATCCTTTTGCTACCAATCGTGCTCTAAGGAGATCAATTTCACCATTAGGTCTGACTTTGATGCAATAAACTTAATGACAACCAACCATCTTCTTTCTAGATGGAAGAGGAACTAATTCCCACGTACTATTCTATTCAAGGGTTTGCATTTCAACAATCATGGCTTGTCGCCATCCAGAATGATCAAGAGCCTCTTTCACATTTTTAGGAATGGTAATAAAAGATACATATAAGAGGGTTTTGAGTAGAGCGAGTACCTTTGCGAATGGCAATAGGCCAATTAGAATCCTGATGATCAAGAGTCATAGTGTGGGATGATGATGGTGAAGGACTTGATGAAGAGGACTCATTGTGTGACATTTGACTAGACATGGGAGTTGAAGGTGGTGGACTAGGAGAATTAGGCTAATGAGAGGAATTTTGAGTATTGGAGAAAGATGGAATAGGGTTTGGAATTGTATTCATAGAGGGTTTGACAAAAGACATAAGCAAGACCTATTGTACAAAATTTGCATCTTGTGAAGATGAAGGGAAGAAAGATGTTTCTTCAAAAAAGGTGACACTTGCAGACAAGTAATATTTCTTAGTGCTAGGGAAATAATATTGATTCCCTTTTTGAAGTTAAGAATACCCTAAGAAGACACATTTGATGGCTCGAGCTGAAAGTTTATCTAACCTTGGAGATACATCATGTACAAAGCATATACAACTAAAGACTCGAGGAAGAGTGTGAAACATAGGTTCATTTGGATACACAATGGAATATGGAACTTTATTGTTCAAAGGTGAAAATGGCATTCTATTAATAAGATAACATGTAGATAGAATGACATCACCCTAGTAATGGGCAAGAACATTGGCACCAAGCAACAAGGTACAAGCCATTTCAACTAAGTGTTTATTCTTTTGCTATGCTATACCATTTTGTAAAGGTGTATGAGGACATGTGGATTGATGTAAAATGCCATTGGAGTTTAAAAGAGTGGAAAAACCAGAAGAAAAGTATTCTTTGGCATTATCACTCCTTAACACCTTAATCACTTTCCCAAATTGGATCTTGATTGCATTAAGGAATGATACGAAGACATTCAAAAGTTGAGATCGATCTTTTATTAGGTAAACCCAAGTACACTGAGAATATTCATCAATAAAAGTGATAAAATAGTGAAACCCAAAGGAAGAAACTTGACTCAGACCCCAAATGACAAAATGAATTATTGAAGAGATAGAGTTGCATCTTGTTTCAATTTTTTCGGAAAAGAAGACCGAACATGCTTACTTAATTGACATGACTCACATTGTAAGATTTGAAGTTTGCTAAGCTTAGGAATCATTTTTTTTTAATTTTGATAAACTTGGATGACCTAAGCTATCATATAAAAGCTTAGAAGGCTAGGAAGCTAAACAAGACACTGATGATCTAGGATTAAGGTAGTAAAGTCCTCCAAATTCATGTCCTTCAGTAATCAATCGTCCTATACTACGATCTTGAATGATGAAGGAATTGTCATTAAAAGTTATAGAACAATTCAAAGATTTAGTTAGTTGACTTAAAGAAATTAGGTTTAAAGGACAATTAGGAACAAAAAAAGCATTCTTAAGGTTTAGAGAGGAAGAAAGGGAAATTTGACAAACTCCTTGAGAAGTAACATTGGAAAGATTGGCTAAAGTAATAACATGAGTTTTGGGATGAGAAATAGAGAAAAATAATGAAACATTACCAAATATATGATTAGAGGCATCTAAGCCAATTATCCATGAACTTTGACACTCCAAGGTTTGAGAAATGTAAGCTTTTGACAAAATAGAGCGGGTGAAAGATGGTGCTTGCCTGCGAGACTTTAACTTGAGATATATCTTATATTCTTCATCAGAGAACTTGGGTTCTAAAATTCCAGACAAAGAAATGTTGGCTCCTTTGGAGGAAAAATCATGTAAAGAGTAACAATTTCTTTCAGTATGATCGATTCTTTCACAATATGTACATGTAACCACATGTGGGGCCAATATGTGAGTATATAAATGCTTTTAGAATGTGTCGTAATATGGCATTTGTTCGAGTTTGTGTGGGGCTTGCTTAATTAATGCATGATATATGGATTAATTTTGGTGATAATTGGATGGCATTAATTTTGGTGATAATTAGGGCTCACAGAGATATTTCTCCACCTCATATGCACATTAATAATGGGTCAATTCACAATGTCATAACTCATTAATGTTGGTTTGTGTACTCCCTTTTAAATTGTCTTCCTTGTAGTAATAAGTTTATTGCTTAAGTCTCATATTTTTTAATTGTTCTATGTTTCACTTATGTCGTTTAAGTTAAATTACTGTCTTCCGAGGTTGTTAAAGTTCACATATACAAATAAGGATTCATACTAAATTAATGGATTTGGACAGATCATGGTAAAGATATGTCCTCTGTTGATTTGACTGAACATTAAAATTGTAAGAGATGTATATGCAATAGATGGTGAATAATGCTCTTATCTAACATGCTTCATTCAAACAACCAGATTATATTCATTTAGAAGAGTCTCCAATGAATCCACTCAGAGGTTTTACAATTTATTAAAAGACAATTTATTAAAAGAGACAAATGAACTTGTATTACAAAGGGAAACAAAGTTAAAACGGTCAATACGCATTAGACTTTTGACTTGCAAATTGAATTGGAACATTCCCAACCATTGCTTGGACTTAATTTAACAAATATTTTTCAATCCTACACCACCAAATACTTTCCCAAACAATTATTATGAAGTTAAGAGATTAGTTTCAAAGTTGGGATTGAAGACTAGGAAGATTGATTGTGTTTTGAATAATTGTATGAGTTTTTTTGTGGTAATGATGGCAAAAATGACCCTACTTCATTGTAAATTTTGTGGATAGCCTTGGTGTCACATCACAAGTTTGGAGAAGAGTTGAAGATTTTCCAAAAGTAATTGAAAGTGTGTAACAAGGATAAATGGATTTGGGGAGTGGCATAATTAGATTAAAAGAAGCATTTCTTGCTATCTTCCATACTGGAAAGATAACTTGTTAAGACATAATCTTGTTGTCATACGTATAGAAAAAAAAAATTCTTTGACAATAACACCTTCAACACAATGATGAATGTTAGTGACAAGACAAAAAATAATGACAAGGCAAGAGATTTAACTTTATATTATGGACGAAGAGACTTGGAGTTAAAGCCATAAACTTACAGGAAGTTGTTGAAGCCAAAAGTAAATTACACCTTAACAAAATATGTTACTAAAATAGTTTGTCGTTGGATCAATGAACTTAGAATGTCAGATGGTTATTCTTCAAACTTGGCAAGAAGTGCTAGTATTGAAAAGGGTAGTATTCACGGTGTGAAAAGTCATGATTTTCATGTATTCATTGAGATATTACTACTTGTTGTATTCATCTCATAACCAATGCATGTGTTAAATCCTCTATTTGAAATTAGTCACTTCAAAGACTTGTGCTCAACAACTCTCAAGGAAGATTCACTAAGAAGGCTTGAGGAAAATATTTTATTTATTCAAATTGGAAATAATATTCCCTTTTGGATTCTTTGATTTAATGGAGTATTTCCCTGTTCATCTTCCATATGAAACATAACTTAATGGATCAATGCAATATAAGTGGATATATCCATTTGAAAGATGATAACCAATGATTACTGTATTTTTTAAATTTGGCTTTATTCTCATGTTGAATCATAATGTATTCCTTTATTTATATAGATTTATGGGGGAATAAAAACGTTTTGTAAAAAACAAAGCGAAAGTGAAACACAATTTGGGTAGCTTACTTGATCATAGGACCACATACTTTTCTTCTCACTATTTCAAAAACTACATGTTGTTGCCCAACGATTATAAGAATGAAACACAATGGCAAAGTGAAACATGTGACTCAATAATATTAATGTTTCAACAAGTTGGTCATTACGTAGGCAAGGAGGTGACTCACTAGTTAACTGATGATGAATTCAATTCGGCTCATGTGCATTGTTAATTGCACTGAAGTTAAATCGTACCTTGAGTATGTTGTAATCCCATTATCTACAACCTAATCGGTAAATTTGATATAAGCTTTTATTCACCCTATTGTCTTCATATTTAACAACTCATTCTTTATTGTTGAGAAAATACCTCAAGCAACCGTTTATGCTCAAATACACTTAGAGTTTCCTCATTGGTCCAAATATCAAGTATGTATGGTCCCATTAATTAAACAAATCGTTGTTATCGAAGTTGATGTAACTCTTCATTGTGACATATTTGTAGATTTATAAAGAGCCATTAATTCTCAAAAATCAAGACCTAAGGGATTTGACAAATTGGCCCATGAGATGTGTCAAAGAATGACACACGTACTTTGTCAATGGATACAAGTTCCACACTAATGCATGGTCCAAATGATAGGAGACAATTAATTGTGGTGTGTACGTCAAAGGCTTTACAAAGGGTGGTTATAATGATTTTTATGGGATAATTTACAAAATATATGAGCTAGAGTACAATACTTGTACTTCTGCAAAGAGAGTTGTTTTTTATTATGAATGGTATGATCCTTCTAGAAGTGGTACAAGACTGAATCCTAGGTATAATATTGTTGAACTTGAAATGAGTTTAAGATACCAACCATTTGAAATATTCATTCTGGCAAATAATATAAGACAAGTTTATTATGTCTCATATCCAACATTTCACATTGACAAATGTGCTTGGTGTATGTAATACAAACCAAACCTAGGGGTTGCATTGAGTCAAATGAAGTGAAAGGAGATATCCCTTACCAAGTTGATCAAATGTCACCTCCGTGAATTAAAATTGAAGGTGTATTTGGATTGCATGACTTTGATAGTAATCCTGAAGAATTGGAAGCAGAAGAAGAAAAAAAAAAGATCATGACTATAGGGAACACGATGATGATGATGATGATGATGATGATGTTGACAATGATGAATATGATGATGATGACAATGACGAGTATGACGATGATGACAATAATGATAAAGAGAAAGATGACAATGACAATGATTAATTTTTAATATTTGTACTTGACATTCATCATTCACGAGTATAATTAAAATTTAACTTTTTGTTTTGTACTTTTTATGAGATGTTATCATGGTTGTTTTCATGGATCATCTATGATTACACATTTATTTAGTTATTTTTATACTTTTGAACAATGACTTATTTATCAATTGCTACTTTATAAGGTTTCACTTATGGTACAATGTCATCCGGAGGTCCATCTCGTCTTGATAAGGTTTCATTAATAGTACAATGTCCTCCTAATTCAGCTGCTAAAGTTGATCCTCCTCTCCATGATCGACCGATGATTGAACCTTACGGTCGAGGGTAATTGTTGATATCATCCTAAAATCTAATTTGTATTACATGACTTGTTTTATTTTTGGTTCTTTTGCATAACATTTTTGCATTCTATGTTTAGGTTTGTTCCTCCTAAAGTTGCTTCCCAGGCCATCACAAAGTCTATTAGGCAAAAATTTTTGAAGCCTTGGCCAACATGGGGAGTCATACCTCCAGAAGAGAAGGATCATTTTTGGCAACATTTTAAGGTAACATGTCACCAAACTTATTCCCTTTTCCTTACTATATGCGTAAGAGTCAAATGTAATTTCCCACTCCTATTTTACTTGAAATACCATACATTTCATCAAAATGATTTGTACTTGATTCATTGTTACAGATGAAGGTTCAGTGGAGACTTGAGCATGAACCTCAAATTAAAAAAAATTTCCATGCCAAAGCATCTCATAGGCTCTCTCAGATGCTTAGAGATGCTAGGATTGTAGGAGAACGACCTTATTGGGTGAGTGAGGATGTGTGGAATAATTTGCTAGCACATTGGAATTCTCCTCTCTATCTCAACAAATGTGCTACAACCCAAAAAAATAGAGCTTCAATAAAGGGTGGGACTGTACACACAATTGGTTCCATTGCCACTCATGAGCATGTCATTCGTATGGTATAAACCTTAGTTCCTTCTGTTTTCATATTACTATATATCTTATGTTTTTTAAAATTTATTAATATATATAACCCCATATTTTGTTACAGACACAAGAGCTGGGACAATCTGTATTTGTTGATGAGGTATTTCAACAAACTCATATTGGCAAGGGATTTGACTATTTTGTTCATAAAAGATCTTGGAGGACACACTTAAACAAACAATTTTACTATTATTTACCTTTAAACTTAAAATTGTACTATATTTAATTAATTTAACTAATTTCTCATTATTTTATTAACAGGAAGAATTTGAAACTAAAGTTTCACAGGTCAAATCTGAGCAAGGGTCATGTTCTGAGGCATCAGAAGAGCATAACAATAATGATGTTGCACATGATGAGATCATTAGAACTCAGTGTTGGGTTGAGGTTGCCAGTGGAAAAAATAAAAGAAGAATGTGTGAGGCAGGACAACTTGCTGCAAATCACATTGGTGGAAGAGGTAGCCTTAAGCACCGACCATCTTCTTCCATTTGCCGTTCTGAGCAGATTACATACCTCATGCAACAATTAGAAGCAAGTGACCAGGCTTATGAAAATTTGAGATGCCAATTTCAATCCCTTATAAGTCTAGTCATGAAATACTTGCCTCCTGATGCCCAAACTCGTCTTCAACAGTTTCAGTCCAGCCCAATATTGTCCCAACAACAACTCATCCCAGTCCAAGAACCACAATCCCAACAACAAGAACAAGACCCTTAACAATAAGACAATAGTTTTGATGATTATGTAGATTATTAAAACTTTTGTTTTTCTTACATGCTTAATAGGTTTTTTCTATGTGGATACATTATTTAGTGACATATAATTACTTCAATAACTTATTTTCTTCTGAAATTGGTTTTGTGATATAATATTGTAGACAATTGATGTTTTGATTTTGGCAGCTGTTGTATGTCTTTGTTTAGGTAGAAATATTAATAAGTTTGGGTGCAAAGAATATAGCTAATTGCATTTGTATTGCATGTTTATTTGGATAAATATTAGCATATTTGTTTGGGTGCATAGAGGATACTACATTGATCTAGATGGATGCATTACATTTATTGACGACTTAATTTGTCGTAATGTTCTATAAATTTATCAACCGGGCGAGACCAGGTGCCTTTAGTCTTGAACGGGAACCGAAGGGACAAGAATTGATGATCAGTCCAGAGAGATGTTCTAACAAAAGGCCTTAATAGATCAATCTTCCACAATTTCAAACAAGCTGAGAATGATTAATATCTATTCCTCAACTTGAAAAATTATTTGAAATCTCTGAAATTAAGTGATTGGGATTACGAGTTATTTGGTAGATTAACTCCTGATTTAGGATCTTTATTTCATGAGATTATTTTCCCTAATTAGGTTATTTATTCCTACTTAAATACCTATATATTATTTCTCAAATCATTAAGGGAAACTATTCCACAATTATATCTTGTTTTGTAACAGATAAGTACAGTAATAATAACTACGTTACTGATAATATGCGCATACTTTCTATTCCTAGCCATAAAGAAAATAAAAACATGTGCTTCAAGATAGTTTACATACTTCAAACTCATTGTTAAAAAATCTTTTGATCATTTTTCTATATTTTTACATTTCTCAATTTCATCTTAACAGAAGAAAAACGAAAGAAATGGCAATAAAATTATCTATAAACGAAGATGTTGGAAATGACCTAAAAAATCGACACAGTTTAAACGTATTCGATTATATACATTGGTTGTGGTGACAACAAATGCATTTTCATTAGAAAATAAGTTAGGACAGGAAGGTTTTGGACCAGTTTATAAGGTGATTGAAACTACTTCACTTATGCATTCATAAATTTACTTCAGACGACTAATGATATTTTGTTAACATTTCAAAAGGGAACTTTGCCAACAAGACAGGAGGTTGCTGTTAAAAGACTTTTATGCACAAGGAATTGTGAAGTTTAAAAACGAACTAACACTGTTAACTTCAACACATGAATCTTGTTCAACTACTTGGTTGTTGCATTCATTAAGAAGAGAAGATTCTAACACTAAAAGAAACACCATAAATAATAATCAAATTTAGTAACAAAATTAATTAGTTACTGTAGTGATCAATTTAAATATTAATTTATAAACTAAAAAATTATTGATAATAATTAAACTGGTTTCAAAAAATTATAATTGGTATCTAAATTGGTAACTAAAGTAGTTTTTATTATGAATTGGTCTCTAAATCGGTCACTAACATTAGCTACCTAGGTTTTGACTACCAAATGAACTGGTCACTAAATTAGTCTCTAATAAATTATTTAGAGATCAATTCATAATAAAAACTGTTTTAATTACCAATTTAGAGATCAATTATAATTTTTTGAAACTAGTTTAGTTACCAATAATTTATAATTTATATATTAGTATGTAAATTGGTCACTATAGTGACTAATTATTTTTTGTGACTAAATTGGATCATTATTTAAGATTTTTCTTGAAGTGTAATTTACGATTATATACCTTACAAAGCTTGAATTTATATCTTTTTGGTACGGAATGTGTTAATGATGATCTAATATTATGTTGTTTTGGAAACAGATAAAAATTGTTTTCATTATTATGCAACTATCCAAACACATGTGATAATTGTTCTTTCTCAACTGCAATTGTTTATTAAGATATATTTACTATAATTTCATGTTTTCCTAGGTAGAACAACATCAAGAAAAGTCATTTTTGAAATTTAAAATTTGTATAGTATACATTATAACCACATCAATACTAAATAACCATGGAGAAAACTGTACAAGAAGCAAATTACTATATTGGAATAAGCGCCTCAACATAACACAAGGAATTGCTCAAGGATTATTATATCTTCACAAGTACCCAAGACTCAAAGTCATTCACACGAAATTGATAGCCAGTAACACACTTCTCGGTTAGAACACATATCAATCCAAAAATTTCTGATTTTGGAATGGCTACAATGTTTACCCATCAAGACTCCATGTCAAATTCGAGCAGAATTGTTGGGACATAGTGAGTTTTTTAAACTCTAATACATTTATTTTGTATCAATGTATAAATAAAACTATTTTATCATGTAATATTTCTTGCAGTGGTTATATGTCTCTAGAATACGCTACGGAAAAAGTTTTTTCTACCAAGTCTGATCTGTACAGCTTTGGACTGTTGTTGCTCTAGATAGTTAGTGGTCGAAAAATACTAGTTTTTATGATGATGACCGTCCAATAAATCTAATTGGACATGTATGTAAAATAAGCTCTGGTAAGTCTGTTTTTTGGCATGATATTCTGTGTCTAATTGCTAAAATACTTAAAGGTATGGGAATTATGGAAAGATGGAAAGTGTTTTGAATCGGTGGATCCATCATTAGAGTAGGTATTTGATTATGATGAATGCAGAGGTGTATTCATGTTAGTCTCTTATGTGTTGAAAAATATGCAAATGAGACCTAATGTGGGATGTTATATCAATGTTGACAAACAAGAGTGAAATAATGCCTTTACCTTACTTAAAAGACCAACATTTTATGTTGAAAAAGAGAATTTTAACGAAAATTTATTTTTTGTAGAGTTGTCTAGTGCTCCTATAGTAGAAATTGCTGCTTCGTTGGAAATAGAATAAAGTCAGTGAGATATTTACTAATTAGAAAAAGGAAATATTGACTTGTCCATTGCAAATTAAGAAAAATTGTTATATTTTCAGGGGAGTAGAAGTTTGCTTTTATAAGACCCAACTTTCCTGCCCTAATATTTTAAGGGTTTCCTTACAACTGTTGGACTTAAAGGCTGGCCCAAAGGATAAAAACCACTCCTAGTTTTCCTTAACTCACACTTTCCACTCATTTCAGAGAACCTTGAACTGCAGTCGTCAACCTCTTTGCTAGGGTTTGCTTCCGCTGTTACGTTGAGCTAAGAGGACTCGTTGCTCCATGTAAGTATCCCTTTCTAGTTCATGTTGGTCCCCCTTTAATCACCTTTCGTATTCCTAGTTAGGATCCTCTGTTAACCCCATCTACTGGTTATGTTCCACCTTTATTTCAGCCCTGTAGTTCATCCCTAGAGTTGTTGTGCTCGTGGTCGTGCCGTCAGGGTCCTTGCTAAACCTTATTCCAGGTACAGGGAAGTTAGGGTTTTGGGTCTTGAATGATTTGTGGCTGATTTAGAGTTTGTGGGTGTTGTATGATCTATATGATTGTGATGAATGTGTGAACTGCCTTGTATTGTTATTTGGGTGCGAACATGTGACTATTGTAGGAGAAACGGTGGCGAGATCTGTTACTCTCGCCCAAGTGAGACTTGTAGGAGCAAACTAGGGGTTTCGCGAACTCTTGCTCAGGCAGAGAGCTCTGGTTTTGAGCGAGGCACTGTCTCGCTCAGGCGAGAGCCATTCGTCTAAGCGAGGAGGAGTGAAAGCTTTGGGACGCTGCTATGGTTTAGCCCAAGCGAGGGACCTCACTGTTGGGTGAGAGGTTGTCTCACTCAAGCGAGGTAAGGCTCGCCTAAGCGAGCCTGCGAGAACCTCCCAACACTGGTCACGATCTCGCCTAAGCGGGGGTTTACTGCCTAAGCGAGAGCACCCCTCTCACCTGAGCGAGGGCTCTTGGCTTGGGCGAGATCTGCTGCAGGTTATGTGTTTTCTTCAATTGGTAATTGGATGGTTTGATTTATGAGCTATTCTGTATGATGCATGAGGCCTATGAAATGAAATGCATGGTATGATCTGTGGCTATAAATTGGATAAATGTGATTGAGGGATCTTGGCATGTGAAACTAATGAGTGGGTTAGAAATTAAAGAGGCATGGTATTGGTATGAGATGAGGCCCTATACTCATGGATTTGGGAATGACTAGTGGTATGGATTCAACATGTGGTACGAATGAGAATTGATTTCAGAGGTTGGTATGATATTATAAGCATGATAAATGTTTCTCTTGTTGTTGGTTTATGTTTGGTTTGTGGTTAGTGCGTAATCCCTTGGAATCTCTAGGTGAGATTCCAGGGTCGTGCTTCAGTGGTCGGGACATAATTCCATGGCCCATGTTAGTGGGTGTCCAAGGTGGTGCCCCACCAATATGGTCTGCTAAGGATTCAAGGTATGGTTGCATCCTGACACTCGAAGGAGTCAGTTAGTCTCACTTAGAGCGGACTGACTCTTGTGGTGAGAGTAGTAGGAGGCCTAAAACTCATTAAGGACTAACCTTGTATGTGTGGGAATGATTCATTGTAACACTTGTAACACATAGCTCAGGGGTGAGCAGAGGTATTCACCACAAGTGCAAGCATTTGCTGAATCCGACCAGACTATATGTATCCGGATGAGTTGAGTCAGAGTCTAGTGTATTGTTTGAGAAGTCAGAACATGTTTGGATGATATATAAAATGCTTGGATTGTGTGATGGCATGCTACTATTTGATGAACTGTTTTACTCTAGCTTACCTTGTTTGTTTGTCTGGTTTTCTTGTATATGGCTCTTCTTTTTTGCGATGATCATCAATTTATTGATGGGAGCAGATGCGAGAGGTCATCGTAGTCAACAGGAGAACGGTGACTCCGCTGCTTAGCCATCTGGGCTGGATTTTCTACTCTGGGCTTTCTTTTAGGGCCACGACCCATGTATTGGCTGTCCTTTAAACTTCCATTTTAATTCTGTTAAATTTCTGTATCTGGTTTAGTTTGGCATCGTTGTATGCCTTGGATTATTGTAAGGCGTTATGTGGAAACTCTAAGACTGCGCTACTATACTATTTTTGTGTGACGCTTCCTTTAATTACGATTATTGATTAAATGGGGTGTTACAACTTTTATTTTTTTATTTGTCCCTTGTACCATTCAATTAAAATAGGTCCAGGTGAGTTAATATTTTTCGGGTGAGTTATACATAACATGTTTATGTAGTTACCTTAAGGTTCCCCTGGAGTGGACAATCATATAAGATCTCATTTTTATGGATATCATTTTTTAAATCATTGCATTCAGTTCTTATTTTTGTTCACTAACAATTCATTAATAGATATATCATTGTTTTTCATCGATTTGTGTATTTTTTTATCTTTCTTTTAGATGTTTTCTTCTTTAAGTACTCGATCTTTCGTGTTCTTACATGAACTTCTTGATTTAATGCTCACAAAACTAGAATAAGAGCTTTGGTTTGAATTTTGTTGGTGGTTGCACTTCAACAAAATTGTGATTTTTTGTGTGTATGAGGAATACTTTGAAGCTATTTGATGCATCAATTAGGGTTCCATGCAAAATTGCAAGTCATCAATTTTTTTCCATTGTCAGTGTGTCTGTCACTATCTGGTATAAACATTTTCCTTTTGCTCTTGCCCTATTTCACAAATCAATTACAACAATTTGTGTATTCCATAAAATGCAAGTTGAAATCTCTAAATATTTGTATTTGTAATATTTATTGGATTATTATTAAAGCTTTGAATCAATTTTAGTGTTAGAAATCAAACACAAGCGCACAGTTAACTCGAATATTTTCCACAAGAAGAAATACATTCGGGTTTACATGTAAGGATGTTTTGATCTAATGTACAATGGTGTTGGGTTATATATATTTTCATATAGGATCGTCGTCATTAAGAGTCACTCTGAACCCATCGACTATGATAGTGTTGTCGTTTTAGATATATATGACATTAGTCTTACACATATAAGTCATTTGACACCACTTTTAATCCAAAACCTTAAGATAATGTGGTTATGGACCTTTTATCTTCTATAGTGTTTAACTTTATCTTTTCTACCCAATTTGAGACTTTAGCTCACACTTGAATTATTCCCAATGTGGCCATGCCAATGTTCTCAGATGAGTAGAAGTTATAGGAGATGAAGTATTTGTGGGTCTCGTGAGTGATGAGGAGATCGTGGCCAATAAAGGACAACCCGTTTTCTACCAACTTCTCAATGTATTGTCCAATTTTCAAATGGCAAGGTATTTTTTGTTGCTTGTGTCATGCCTATTCCTTCAAAGAACACATTCGGTTTACAATTTTCTCTAGTGAATTTTCAGTTGAAAATATTCTTGTTGTCTCTTTAAGAGCTACCGTAAACCATATCAATATTTATTTTGATTTACTTAATGCAACAAAAATTGTTAGGAACAAGACAATAAAGGAAAGAATAAGAGAGAAAAAAATAAACGACAAAAAAAATTTAACGTGGTTTGACGTACAATGTGTATGCCTACGACTATACTAGGAAGTATTTTTTTTGTGTATCAAACTTTACAGGGTCTCATATATAGCAAAATAGAGAACCATATCTCACAATCGTAAGCGACGTGGGACTAAATCTAGCACCACAATACTAACAATTCTCCCACTTGGGGTTTGATTTACATTACCACCTAGTGTAGTGCCTTCATCATCAATTTTCTTGAAGGCCAATTGAGGCAATGCAAAGCCTCAACTTAGTTGTTGTGACAATCTTTGTCAACATATCAGCTGGATTCTTTGCACCTGGAATCTTCAACAAAAACAAGTCTCCATCATTTATCAAGTTTCTGATGAAATAATACTTCAATTCAATGTGCTTGCATCTGGAATGAAAAATTAGGTTTTTAGCTAGACAAATAGCACTTTGACTGTCACTGAACAATGGAGAGTCATCTTGTTGTTTTCCTAATTCTTTTAGAAGATTCTTCAACCATATTATCTCCTTTGCTACTTCTGAGATAGCTACATACTCAGTTTCAATGGTTGAGAGAGACTCTTCCTTAAAGTTTGGACTTCTAGCTAATAGCTATACCACCCAACGTAAAAATGTAACATGTTGTGCTCTTTCTACTATTTAAATCACCTCCCAAATCTACATCAGAAAACCCCTATAAAGTGAGATTACTTCTTCTAAAAGACAAATGCATCTTTGTAGTGCCCTTCAAATATCTCAATATCCATTTAGACATGTGACTTTCTTCTTCCTTTGTCTGAGAAAATAGCCTTTTTTGAAAACTTTAAGTGAGTTCCCAAAGGTGTATTCCTAGTTTTAGCATTTCAAACATTAAACCTGCTAAGCAATTTTTCTATATATTTTTCCTGAGCTAAGTTCAGAATACCTACAGATCTATCCTTGGAGATTCCCATACCAAAAATTTGCTTGGCTGGACCAAGATCCTTCATTTAACAATTTTCTGAAAATTATTTCTTCAAACTGTCAATTCCTGCCATATTAGCACCAACAATCAACATGTCGTCAACAAACAAGGCAAAAATGATATACCTGTCAACATATTTCTTAATGTAACATCTTGTACCATTGTCTTAGTGCTTGTTTCAATCCATACAAACTTTTATGAAGCTTGCATACAAGATTCTCTTTACCTTGTACTTCAAAACCTTTTGGTTGTGCCATAAAGAAAAATCTTCCTCAATATCCCCATGTAGGAATGCATTTTTCACATCTAACTCCTCTAGATGAAGATTTTCTACAACTACTATACTCAAGATAACTCTGATGGTAGTCATCTTGACAACATGAGAGAAAATTTCTGTGAAGTCAGTTCTCTGTCTTTGTTGGAACCCTTTCACTACGAGTCTAGCCTTATATCTTTTGTTACCATATGGTTCTTCTTTTAACCAATAGATCCACCTATTTTGCAAAACCTTCTTTCCTTCTGGTAGCTTGGTTAAAGACCATGTTTTATTCTTTTGAACGGACTTTATCTCATCTTCCATTGCTAGCTCCCACTTAATACATCTCCTTGCATAGCCTTAGCAAAATGCTCGGGCTCACCAACATCAGTCAACAACAAGTAATGCAATGAAGGAGAATACCTTTATGGTGCTACAATTGTGTTGCTAGATCTTCTAATTAAGACTTCAAGAGTTGTTGTCTCTACTATTTGTTCAGGTTTTGACTCAAACTCTACTTTTGTATTCTGCCTTCTGTTGACTACATCACTTTCTGAAATTTCTTCTAATGATACTTGCTCTAGCTGTTTATTTGTATTTGCAAATTTTGCAGTTATGTCTTTATAGAACATGTTTTTATTAAATGTAACATTTCTACCTTTGATAATTTTCTTGTTTCGGTCATTCCAAAACATGTAGCCATACATGTCAGATCCATAACCAATTAAACAACATCGCTTTGCCTTAGGGTCCAATTTATCTCTACTATTAGGGTCTAACTAGATATATGAAGCACAACAAAAAACTTTCAGATGTGAAAGGTTTACGTCATTTTCAGACCATACTTCTTTAGGTAACTGATAGTCTAAAGGAACCGATGGTCCACTATTTATGAGATAGGCTATTATGCTCATTGCATCTGCTCAAAATACATTGGGTAATCCTCACTGGATTCTCATACATCTTTCTCTCTTATTTAAGGTTTTGTTTATTATTTTTGCCATACTATTTTGTTATATATGGTGTTCGTTGAATCGTCTTGATCATTTTGATCTCGTTCTGTGAACAAAACTCCTTGAATTGACTACTATCATATTCTCCACCATTATCAAGTTTCAAACATTTAACCTTTAAACCTGTTTGAGTCTCAACCTCCTCTTTCTACCTTTTAAACACAGAAAACATATCGGATTTATTTTTAAGAAAATAAACTCATACCTTTCTTGTAGAGTCATCGATGAAGGTTACATAATACTGTGAACCTCCAATACATTTCATTGGAGCTAGCCTCTAAACATATGTATGCACTAGTTGTAGTCTTTCAACTTTAGATGACTTACTTGTTTTGGAGAAGCTAACCTTCTTCTGTTTTCCAAAGATACAATGTTCGCAAGGTTCAACGTCAACATGCTTCAAGTTAGGTATTTTACCTTTTGAGACGATGAGCTTCATTCCTTTCTCACTCATATGCTCAAGCCTCTAATGCCACAAAGATGAATTGTTGCCAACTTCTGTAACTGATATCATATCCTCATTATCGCAACCAAGATCTTGGCAGGACGACGAAAATAGTTTAAAAGGTACAGAGGAGTCGCCACCATAGTTTATTATGAAAAACTATAAAAAAAAAACTTAAGAAAAGAATAGTCTTTGAAACCGAATTTGGGTTCGGGAGTCAGTTACATGTGGGAAAGGTATTAACACACCACAATGCTCGTCCTAACCCTTTAATTAAGTATGCAAGATAAAAGTAAATTTTTAAAATATTTGTTATTCCCTGAAAATCAAACAAAATAAATACATATAAAATATAATAAAGATAAAAAAGATAATTATTTTTTATCTTTCTAGCCTGACAAGAATTGTATCTCGCTCCTACGTATTTTCATTTGGAAAATCAGGGATCACGTAGTTCTCTGTAAAAATATTTGTTGTTTGATATTTTTTTTTAATTTTAGATTTTAATATTTTTATTATGAAGAGAATCTGAGATTCAACCTGATTAAATTATCAAACAAATCGAAGACTTGACATGATATCCAAAAATGGTAAAAAGAAGCATAATTTATAATTTATAATTTTTTTATTATCAAGAAAATGCGAGATTCAACATGATAAAATACTTTGTTATCAAGCAAATTCGAGACTTGACATGATCTTCAAAAATTGTATAAAAGAAATAATTAATTTCTTTTTAAAAATAATAGAATTAAAAGCCTACAAAGGAGTATTTTAATTACAAGCAAATCCAAGACTTGACATAATATTCAATAAGGAAATATAATTTATAATTTTTCTTTTTCTTTTCTTTTATTTTTTATTTCCTAAAATAAGAGAATTAAAATCCTACACATGAGTGTTTTAGTTATCAAGCAAATCCAAGACTTGACATGATATTCAATAATATAAAAGAAATAATATAACTTAAAAAAAATTATATATATTTTTAAAATAAGTGAATTAAAAGCCTACAAAAGATTTTCTAATTACCAAGATAAAAATAATGGCATCCCATATAGAAGAAAAGAGAAAGGTGGTGTATATAAATTAAGTTTCACGTGAATTAATCACTCAAATAGAGATGTTCATTCACAATCAGAGTTGTTGCCACAATCAAACATTAAACATTCAATCAACACATATCAATCATGAATCCAAACCCAAAGTCACCTAACATCTGAACCCTAAACGCATTTAGCCATATAACGGGTCAATCAATCACACACTTGATATTATGACATAGTAATAGAGTCAAGATTCACAAACCATTAATTTTATTATTATCACCAATCTTGAATAACATTAGGAGCAAAAAATAACTTACCTTTCAAGCCAACGAATAGAGCAAATCCCGACTAAGAGGATAGTGAGGTGATCCCGTTTTCGTGTTTGTTCTAGTAATAAAAAAAGAATAGGAGTGTCAAATTTTTTTTCTGTCTTGTATTGGAGAGATTTTGTGGTTATATAAACACCTTGGGATACCACTGAAATCCTAGTCTTTAATTATAATGATATATATGAGGAAAGAATTGGTCACAATGAAACATATTAAAGGAATAAAATCATAAAATAATATTCTGGGTATTGATTATAATTATTATCATAAATATTGTCTCTAATTATTAGAATAATATATTCTCTAATTTGAAAGAAAAAAACTCAATGAGACACATCACATAAGCATAAAATCAAGATATTTAGTCTAATTATTAGGAAGAATATTGCTTCTAATAATTAAAATAATATCTTCTTTGACTGAAGAAATCATAATGAGATACATCACATAAGCATAAAATCAAGATATTTATTCTAATTATTATGAAGAATATTGCTTCTAACATTAAAATTATACCTTTCTCTAAAAATAGAGATTATAAAATATCATTTTCTAACACATGATATGAGGACTGTAAATAACAAACAGTGGGGGTGAAAATATGTATAAAAAATTTGGTTCATGAGAAGGGTGTGATAATTAAAAACAAATTAGATTTTCCTTCTTTTTTTTATATTTTTTTTCCTTTTTCTCATGGTAGAATTAAAGTTTGAAAATTTAAAAAAAAAACTTATTTCATCTCTTTTTTCTTACCTACCATCAATCAAAAACATATTTTCTTATTTTATTTTTTTAAAAAAAAAAATCAAATGCATTCACCTAGACAAAATTGGGTGTTGACACTCATATACAATCATGTGAAGAGATCATTGCTTCTTTCCACGAGCAACAACAAAATTACCTCTCATTACCTTCCAATGTCCATCTCTGAAAGTAGTGCAATGTCCTTCATCATCCAACTGCTTTATATATATTAAGTTTCTCCTTAAGGCAGGAATATATCTAACATTATTCAAAGTCCACACATTTCCATTAGAGGTTCTGATGTTAATATTACATCTTCCTATAATATCAAGAGATTTTCCATCTGTTAGGTAGACCTTCCCAAACTTTCCTGAAACATAGTTAGATAATAGTTCTAATGAAGGTGTAGTATGAAATGATGCACCTGAACCAGAACTAGAACTGGAAGATTCCCCTGAATTTTTTCTGTGAACATCTTCGCTTAACATCAAGTCACGGATGTTATCAAGCTTCAACTTGCTATTACTTGCAGAGTTACTAACCGTAGTAATAGTTGCACTCCAACTTTTCAAAAGAGATGAGAATAAAATTAATGCTTTTACCTCATCATCAAATGTTATCTGCACTGATGTCAACCGCGCAATAATTGTATTAAATTTACTAATATGATTAGTAACCGAGTTACCTTCACCCATTTTTAGGTTGACTAGCCTACGAATCAAATACATTTTATTGGCTGCATATGACTTCTCATACATATTTGATAATGCCTGCATCAAATCTACGGTTATTTTCTCATTCATGATGTTGAACACAGCCAATCTAACAACTCCCATTCTGACTGCTCCATGTTGATTGACTTTTGCCCTATTAAGGGTAGATACAACTTCTTCTGATACAGGTAGTCCATTGCCATCAAACTTCTCAATCCTCACCTTCTCTTCTTCCAATGCCTTTTGAAGAAAGCTCTTACTGCCTTTGACGAAAGCTCCTACTTCTTTTCACAAAAGCTCCCACTACTTCTCTAAACAAAGATTTCCAAGAAGAAAAAGAAACCAAATCTTTTCTGATGTGGAAGATCAAACAATGTTGTAACCATAGAGCATACCAAGAAAAAATAGCTCTGATACCAATTGTTAAGAACAAGCCAATAAATGAAAGAATAAAGGAGAGAAAAATAAACGACAAACATAATTTATTGTGGTTCGGCGTACAATGTGTATGCCTATGTCCACAACTACACTCGAAAGTATTTTTATTTTGATGTGTATCAAATTTTACAAAGGGTCTCATATATAGCACAATAGAGAACCAAATCTCACAATCCTAAGCGATGTAGGACTAAATCAAACACCATAATACTAACAAAAAATGCCTTAAATTTTATGTTACAATTAAGCTAAGAAAACTAGGTGCAAAGATACTATGAAGAGAAAAAATTTGTCTCTGAAAACTATATATACACATTAATTTGGTACTTCCCTTTAAGCTTGGCTCTGTCATAAGAATACTACATAATGAATCCACACACACTTTCTGAAGGACAAATAGTTGTAATATCACATTATTATTTTAAAAATTATTATTATTATTATTATTTTCTCTTTATGCCCCTGAGATCATGAATAAGTGTACTTGCAGAATTATTATTAAAAAGTTCAAGAAAGAAAGAAAAGATACTTAATTTTATACTTTTACACGACTTTGTTTGATCACATAGACCATGTCTAATTTTTGACCAACCAGTTAAGTTTAACTCCACATACTTAGGATGCGAAGAATGTATAAATATTCTTTCTCAAGTCACTTCTAATTCAAACCATGTACTCTTTCACAAGTCACTCTTGGCACCCATATTCTTTAGGTCCTAACCACTTCTGCCTAATCTCATTCTAGTATTCTTTTCCTATTTCATTTTTGACTCAACTAAATATTCTTTTGAAAAGTCCATAATTCATGAGTCAATAACACTATCTACACTACACAATAATTTGCTATTACTTGCAGAATTACTATCGAAAGAGATTAGAATAAAATTAATGCTTTCACTTCATCATCAAATGTTATCTGTACTAATGTCAACTACACAATAAGGAGACAATGTTGTAACCACAAAACATACTAAGAGAGGCAATGTTGTAACCACAAAACATACTAAGAAAAAGTGACTCTGATACCAATTGTCACTAGTGCAGTACCCCCTTTTGGCCTCGATTATTTTCGAGATTCTGCCTCGGTTTAAGAACCGAGGCATATTAAAGCGAGGCCAAAAGGTACCTCTTTTGGTCTCGGTCATTACCCGAAGCCATAGATCCCTTTTCTGCCTCGGTTGCAGAGAAATCGAAGCCATAGATTCAATATTATTTTAAAAAAAAATAAAATCACAGGACCGAACTTCATCTCGCCGGCAGCACCCATCGCGAAAACTTCGCGCAGTCCACCAAGCAGTGACGAGAACTCCATTGTTCAGCCATTGATGCCGCAACAGCAGCGAAAATCGTAACCACTTGCACCACCATTTTATCGTTGCACCTCGCCTCATCTTCCAGCAACACCTGCA
>Ga0214544_1002373_pt1 | contig 39671 bp, 18 predicted proteins | sample CNSS3metaG_FD_160074 | JGI IMG/M metagenome (GOLD analysis project Ga0214544, IMG submission 160074) | Root nodule microbial communities from cowpea collected in UCLA plant growth center, Los Angeles, California, USA - CNSS3 | ecosystem: Host-associated > Plants > Roots > Nodule | place: USA...
CTACAAGAAATGTAATTTTTTTGACAAACAAATAATGTTGAGGATAAATTTTATCATTATTAATATTGTGATAGTATTATTTATAACAGTTACAAGATGAAAAAACTGTCACATTAAGTTTATTACAAAAATAAATATATCTTACTAATTTGTAAATTAATAATAATTATTTATTAAAATGTTAAAATCGTTGTTTGAATAATTTATATAATAAATTTATTTTATATTTAATAAAAAATTATATATATGTATAAGAAATTAGATGTGAAAGTTTTTTTAGTTATTATTTTATTTAATGAAAATGCAACTAATAACGATAAATAAAATATTCTCACCGTTTACTTATTAATTGTGACTAATTTTATATTTATCACAAATACTTTTCACAATAGTGATAAAATAAAAAAAATTCACAATAATTATATTTCAAAAAAAATAAAAAATACATATGTTAAAAAAATATTACATTATAAAATTAGTTTTCTTGTAATAAGAATACAATTAATATAAAAATTATTAAATATGTATAAATTGATAATTATTTATTATTATTGACAAATTAATAATACTTTACAATTTTGATATTAGTGGAAAAAAGTATTAAATTTATGTTATTTTAGTCCATATTATTTTTATTTTTTAATAATATAGTTAATAATAGTGATAAATTTTACATTTGTCACGAATTTTATTAAAATTGATCAAATATACATATCACAAATTTATTACTACAATGTTATATAATAAAAATTTTTTATTTGATAAAAATATAATTAATAAAAACTTTATTAAAAATAATCATTTAATGGCAATTATTATTATTAATTGATAAAAACCTTTTATTTAAGATTTGAAATCATGAGCTTATAGTGATTAACCAAGTTACACCACTATACCACTTCACAATTACTATATATATTTTTTCTTATTTAAATATAGTCTTGTACTTTTTATTAATATTAGTAAATAATATATTCACTACAAATTTAGATTTGGTATGCAAAATATAAAGTGGTGCCTATATTATTTTCTCTCTCCCCCTATCTCTTATGTCTCATATATAAAGTAAATAATATTTTCATAGACAAAAATAAATAGATAAATAGAATAAACAATAATCAATTATCATCACTATCATCTTTAGCAATAATATCATTTTCTTCCTCCTCTGTTAAATTAATATTTTCATCATTGCTTTCTTCATCGGTATTGTCAATAACTTCCATAGGCATCATTGGATTTTCATTCGTTGTGAATTGGGTTAGGTCTTTCTATCTAAAGAAAACTTGTGTTCTTTATCAAAGACATTGGATATAAATGAGATTGAGTCAATCTCTTCATTTTCTTGGCATGCTTCATTGGTTGTGTTCATCTTCATCACATTTCTTTGCTACTTCTCCATGAAGATCCCATATAACATAATCTCTTCTTATCCCAATTGTGATCAAGTGCTCATATATGATTCTTTTAGACCGAAAGAGATTATTGTTACACTTTTTGCATGGACAACGTATTAACTCTCCTTCCCCAGGATCGGTAAATGCAAATTCAATAAAGTCGAGAACTCCTTTCTCGTATAAAGGTTTTGTTCGATCAGTAATTTGCATCCAACTTTTATTCAATTCCATACCTATCAAATGCAAAAAAAAATATTATCAAGTTAAAAAAATTTCTTATTAAACATGGTAAAGAACAAATAAAATCTTATAATCAAAATCCACGAAATCATAAAATAAATAATTAAAAATACATATTTCATAACTCACCAAAATTTTTTGATCTTTTCTCTTCAATTTAACACTCTCCGATTTGATCATGTCATTCTTTTCTCTTTGCTGCGTACTCCAAAATTTATATAGAATTCTATTATTTATTAAATTTTATCTTTTTCTAAACAAAAAATCACTATCTTTAATATATTTTATATTGTTAGTTTGTTGAGAAAAATACGTTAAAAAGTTTGTTAATATGTTTAGAAAATAACAAAATTTTGTTAACTTGAATACTTATATAACACAGACTAATTAATCAGTAAATATAACTCAATTAAAATCAGTAAATAAAACATTTGTATTTAAGAATTGATCTTAAGAAAAATTTCTTTTTAAGAAAAAAATGTTAATGAAAATTTATCAATGCGGTTATCTATAACAATACATAAAGAAGATTTCCTCTTTTGTGTGTCTACATTTCAAAATACCAATTTTACCCTTTAAAATATAATTATTTATTAAATTTTTGAAAATTAACCGTTACTTTTACAAGCTTTTTTATAAAATCATCTATTTCTGCTTCTTATTTTTTTCTCTATTTATCAATAGTTATTCTCTCATATCTTCTTATATATTCTCTCATATTTTCTGATATATTTCACTTTATTTTTTAATAAATATAATTTTATTTTATATATTAACTTAATAACAATACATTATCATCACCTATTAACATAATATCACGCATATTTAAAAAAATGCGTATACACAGGTGCAACGGAAGCGCAACAGCGCCTATGTGTACCCTAGTATAGTAAAAAGAAAATCAATGATGATTTCTTTTCCAAAAATAATATAATAAAGTTTGTTATTAATATCATAACTTATAATTTATAATTATTATGCTGTTACTAGTAAAATAATATTTTAAAATAAATAAATAAATAAATAAAAAATAACAAGCGTGAATTCTTAGAAAGTTTCATCATAAAAATATTCAATTTTTAATTTATTAAATTAAATTAATAAATATAATTATAAATTACATGTTAATTGATTTTTATTAAATTTTTAAGGTGTGTTCATCTAGGCCTATGACAGTTACCCAAAAAATTCCCCAAATTCCCTGCTTTCCAATTTTTCACATTCACGTCATTCACGTCTACCTCTCACTCTCACATAAATATTTACTTCTTCAGTTTAGAAACAAAATTATGGTTCAACCATTATTTCAAAAAAATTTGGTGCAATTGCAGTTGGGGTTGTAAAATTTTGGTGCAATCATAGTTCGGGTCTCTATTAAATTTAGCAAGTTATAGTTTCAAATTCCTCCTTTTAAGGTATGAGTTTCATTTTTCAAGTTTTAATTTCTACCCCTTCAAGATATTAATTTCCCAAGGTATTAATTCACGTTGCAATGAGTGTCCTCTGGTATATGAGTCTCTTTTTCTTCCTCCGTGAACAATCACTGCACAATTCTGGCTCATTCTTTGCCTTTTTGTCAAATTTTTATTTTGTTTTTTTCCCAATTTTAATTCCTTTAGGTACTGCATGGAGAAGAATGTTTGAATTTTAAGTGGAGTAATATTAAAACTGATAACGTTGCATTTGAATCTTCTCTCCAAGTGTACGAAAGCATAACAATGATTGTGCTTATGATGTTCCTGATAATAGGGGCAAAAAGCATGATGTCATTCTTTAGAAGTTCTCTTGCTATCTCTGTATGTTAGGTAAATAATTATCATTGCTTTAGTATTGACACTCAACTATTGGTTAAGTAGATATTTTTCTATTCTTATTTTTAACTTATCTGAGTTATATATACCATCTCTTAGTTACATATCTTTCCATTAAATTTTATTTTACATTACTTTGTTATTTATTAGTTTTAATTCTTTTTTTTTTGGAATTATAGTGGTAAGTTGAGATTCCAAATTTATGGTTTCATCTCTGTGATATAAATTTATATCTTTTATTTCTTTCTAATTTATTGTCTTTATGGTGCAATCACAGTTGGGTTTTACAAATTTTAGCAAGTTATAGTATCAAGGTTCCTCCTCTAAGGTATGAGTTTCATCATGTTTTAATTTACCTCCAAGGTATTAATTTCTATTTTTCATTACTTTGTAATTTATTACTTTAAATTATAATTATTTGGAGTTGTAACTGTCTAAACGTTGTCTTTTAGTAATGTAAATATGTCATTTTTTTAGATGCAAAACATGTCTAACTATGAAGAAGAGAGACTACAAAGAATTGCAAAAAATGAAACAAAATTTGAGGCTTTAGTAATATCACGCAAAGCTTCTTCTTTGAGAGTGTTAACTCAAAATACCAAGAATAAGAAGGGAAGAAGAAGAGATGAAAAGAATGATGAAGAGTATAAGCCCAAAGAATTAGAAGAGTTACAATCTTCAAGTGAAGAAGATGAAAAGTACAATAAGAAAAAGGTAAGTAATGAGAGTCTTAAAATATATAAATGCTTTTGTTAGTTTCATGACATTTCTTTATGATTATTTTTATTTTGTAGATAACTAAATCATTAAAGTTAAATTCTAAAAGGGTCAATGCTTCTGAGTTGGAGAAGGTTGAGTTGGATAAGGTTCAGGAGTTTGAAAACATGTCTAGGTATTCGTATAACATATTTTTTCTAAAACTAAATAAACCATTACTAATATTGGTATTGATTTCTTTTTCCGAATTTAATTTAGATCAACGTGTAGTTAAAAAGATATGTGGACATACCATTAATGCAAAACTCACAAGTAAAAGAGAATAATTAATGGTATTGGGCAAAACATTTGATATCCAATTTCCTTCCCCCTACTTCAAGCTTTGTGGAAAACATGCAAAATATTTCAAGGCTGAAGCAACTATATGTATAAGTCACAAAGCTCCTTTACAAGTTAAAACATGGAAAGAGATATTGACGATGATTTAACTATAATGTGGAAACATATGGAGGTTCGTATAACTTTATTAATGTGAATGTATTTAATTAATTTTTATTTATGTATTTGATGTATTTTGGCAATGATATATTTGAAACTTTTAATTATTTTGTCACATTCAGGATGCATTATGTTTGAAGGAAGAGGATAAAGAACGTGCAATGAAACAATTGCAAAAGCAATATAGGAATAGACATCACCACTTGTATCAAACATACATTCAAAATAAAGGTAGACCAAATGACGTACATCCTCAAGATTGGAATTGGTTAATAAATAACAAGTGGAATGATTCAAAGTTTAAGGTAAAGTTATTCTCTTTTTATATGTTAAAGTTGAATTTTAATTTTTTTGTACTTTTATATTATAATACTAAATTATTTCTGCATTTATAGGAAAGGAGCTTGAAAAATAAAGTTAGTCGAAGTAAACAAGAGATGAAATCAGTTATTGGCACAAAATCAATTGTCCAAAAGACATTTGGGATGGTAAAGCTACTATTATGTTTTATATATACTAATTTGTCAAATTTTAACAGGGTTTTATATATGATTTGTTTTATATGTTTCACATATACAAGTTTGTTTTTTTTTTCTTTTATTTAACCTAAAATCACATTATCTTCTTTTTTATTTTTTCAAAAGAAAGAAGAATCAAAAAGTGAGGAATGGCCAAGTGCATTGGAAGTATGGAAGGCTACACGTATGAAATCTAATGGAAATTGGTGTATTCCCAATGGAGAAGAAATTATGGTAAGTAAAGAAAATACTCTAACTTCTATTTTAATATATACAAGTTATATTTTACTATTACTAATTTGTGCAAATATGTTTCTTTATTTGATCTAAAATCAAATTCAAAACGCTTTTATTTTACTATTACTAAATATTTTAAATGTTAATTATTTTGTCTTAATATTGTACAGGATAATTTGAAAATTGTGGGTGAGGTCTACGAGGAAGAAATCTCGAAAGCACCAGTACCATTGGTTAAGCATTTTTCATTTGTACTAGGAACAACACCAAATCATTCACAAGGTATGGGAACTATATCAATCACAAAGAAAAATATAGAGAGACAAATTATACAAAATGAATTAGAGAATGCACAAAAAATAGCAAGTGATCTAGAGTTAGAAGTTCAAAAGTTGAATAGCATCATTCAAAATCAAGAGGAAACCAACGCTCAACTTCATAATGAATTGCAATCTCAACGACAATTAATTGAAGATCAAGAACTTGTTTTGAGAACTCAACGTGATCAAATGAAGAAGATACTGAAATAGAGATGAAATGTCAAATGACTAATTTATTAGGAAACCTATCATTTAGTGGATCAAATCAAATGTTTCCTCAAAATGAAGTAAGTTGTATTATTAATATTTAAATTTTTTAATTAATGTGTCTATAATTTCATCTTTATATATTTCTAAAGTATTATTAATTAATTCTTTTATTGATATTTACTATTTACTTTGTTTTATTTTGCAGGATCAAAATTCTTGAAGACACTATATTTATTGTTATTTTTAAGTAACTATTTAATTTAATCGTTCTAAGAGAGCCCCTTAAATAGGTGAGCATTATGGGTCTCTTTGCAAGCGAAAAAGTTACAAAGGGTGTCTCTACAAATACTAAACCCTAGCTTCTAGAAACTAGGTCAAGAAATTAGGTTAAAATGAGACACATTTGGTGTGGAAATGGTGGCTCTCTATATTGATTCCACCTACCACATGCTTGGACAACCAAAGGTACATGTACCATGGTGGTACAAGTTGTTTTATGCTTTATGCTTATGTTTTCCTCTCTCCTCCATATCTTATGCGGCCCACCTTTGATTTGCCATGTAGACATGCTCTAATCCACTCCAATTAGTGTTCACCATCACTTAATTAAGATCAACCTACAAAAAAAAAAAAAACAAAGAAAATAATTCAACCTATCAACTTAGGTCAAGTCAACCCTAGTCAAAGGTTAAAAAGTCAACTAAGGTCAAGTCAACCAAGCAAGCTTAGAGAAACTCAACATAAGAAAAGGGTAAACAAAGAAATAGTAGAGGGATAAAAGTCTCTCCTCTTGTCATGCTTCTTGTTACTCTTCTAGGGAGGGCCTTTATGGCATCATGTGTGGTCATGGATCCCTCATCGAGTTATATTGTTGAACCCATTAGCTTGTAGTTGTTCGGCCTGCTAAGTCCACCAACTTGTCGAGCCACAGGCAGGACGAGACAAGCCAACCCGCTGGCCTATGTTATTAACTTTAATGCATCGCTCCACTAGAAACCCTTGGATTTCATCCACCGCTTGAATGTCGTCAAAAGATTGTGTAAACCGATAGAAAAATAATGAGTTGTTCATAAATAGAAACACTTCTAGGTTTAATGGCAAATGGATAAATATTGCTAAACAAAAATGACAGAAATATTATGACTACTGTGTGAGTGTGTCAAACATGTTCATTGGGGGAAGACACGACAAAGGTTTTTGAGTTACATGTTGTCACCAAGGTTTTGAGAAAAAGCGAATCATAAAGAGAATGAACGAAACAAAATGATTTGATTTCATTTATCTAGGAAGTTTGGGAATTATGACAGAATTTTGAACTATCTCATTTGATTTCAATAAGCCTGGATTGAGTTGCAACTTAGGCCAAATTATGGTTTTTGCATTTCTAATTTCGTTTCAATTTGAATGAGATGCAATTTGTTTGTTTCTTTTATGACAGGGGTTTGGAGATGAAGCTTTGTCATATGAAAAAAAGTGTCAAAAAAATATAAAATTGGCAGGCTAGCTTGCCAACCTACCCAATAACAAGGTGGGTTCAACCTTTCAACCCATTTTTTTTTGTTTTAGGCTAGCTCGACTCGATCCAAATTTTGCGAGTAGTAGTAGGATAGGTCAAAACGGGTTAGGCTGCCCATTTTGATACCTTTAATCTTAGCCAAATAAGTGTTGCAATGATTATCTAGCAAAAATTATATAAAGGATTCAAGATAAAGAAAAAAACACACAACTACAACATACAATTCTTTCTATATTCTAGTGATCATATAATGGTAGGTGTTCTTTATAGGTGAGCGCAAGCATTGTAATTTTTCACGTAGTGAAGTAATCTCTGTGAGATTTATTCATTCTCTCTTTGCGAGTTTTCTTAATAATGGAAGAGACTCTCTTAAAAGGATTTCTATAAACATGACTAGAAGGGATATCTCTTTCTCACTTTCTCTTATGCATTAAATTAATAGCAATATGTTTGTTTGTCTTATTTTTAGGATGCTCACAGACACCTCCTTTTTCATGACAAAACCCCTTTTTAGAGGAGAGGAGTTTTGAAGCCTAGGCACAACACACATGATGAATCAAACCACTCAAGAAAGGTCACCATTAATCTTTTAGGAGGAGATGAGGGTGCTCCTTCCTCTCCAAATTTAGGGGGCCACCTCCTAGGTTGCCCTAACTTCTAGAAATTGTGTTTTGCAGTTCTCTTTGGGTCCCCCAACCATGCTTGTATAATAAAATTCTCCACCACTTGTAAAGGGTTGAATATTGTTTAGAAAAGTAGAAAGTTTTAGTCGTGAGCCTTTGCTTGTTCTAGGAGTGTTCTTCTCCTTTGGTGTATTATCGTGAAACTTGTTTCAAGTGGTATCAATCTTCACTCATCTTGGGTTGGTCCATTCCCCAAGTAGCATGTTGCACTATTCCCTTCCATTCCTCATCTTCTCATTTTTTTCATTATTTACTTTCTTATTCGTGTTTATTGATTGATGTTCACACATATTCCTTGCTTTTTCCATTAAGTCAATTACTTAATTGAATCCTCTATTCCTCTTAAATCCATAAGAATTGAACCTTCACACTTAGATAACATTTGAGATTATTTTTGTGTCTAGTGAGAATATTTCTTGAGTTTTCTTAGTCACAATCCATCAAACACTTTATATGCTAATTCTAAAATGAACCTACAATAGTTTTTGTTTCTGTATGTGACGTCTTAATCTTTGGGAGAGGTTAAGACAATATAACTAGGAATGGTTTGTGTATAACCATGAGTGGTTTATGTACTTGTTGTAACAAGTGGTTTATGTACTTGTGTAATTATTAATTTGATTAGTGAAAATTGTTGATCAATTTGCTTAAAGGAAAACTAGACATAACCTATGAGTTTAGGTGAACCAATATAAAATCTACTTTTTTTGTGTTGCTTGTGTACTAAATGGTCTTGTCTAGTTTTCCAGGAAAATGGTTCAAATTTTATTTAATTCCTTCTTTCTAGAGTTAGTTATACAAACAAGAATTCTAAAATCGAGTAATAGTAAGTAGCTAAAAATTTAGTAGCTAATGTTCGAGATCAATTTAGGCTCTAATTTACAAACTAATTATAACTTTTTTTATTAATAATAGAGACTATTTTAGAATCAATAATTTTTAGTTTATAAAATGTTTTCTAAGTCAATATAATGACAATTATTTTCTGTCTCTAAATTAGTTGTTATTTAATTATTAGTGTTAATAACATATAATAAGTGGTTAAAAGTTGCTAAAAACATTCATTGCTTTAATCTTTATATTCCTTAAGCTTAATAGGAACATTGTTCATGTTCATTTAGCACATTAATATAGTTTTCAAACCTTTTATGTCAACCCTTTCTTGTAAACCTTTATTCAAAAGTGATGCATTCCAAATAATACTCAAGTTTTAGCTAGGAGTGATTATGTTCCGAACAATACTAAAGGTTTAGCCAAAAGTGGTCGTGTCCCAAAAATACTCAAGTTTTAACTAGGAGTGAATGTGTTCCAGATAATAGTTTAAGTTGTTGGCTAGAAGTGGTTGTTATTCCAAAAAATGCTTCGGTTTTAGTCAATAATAGTTGTATTCCAAATAATATTTGGATTTTTAGCCAAGTGTAGTTGAATGTTTAAATAATACTCAAATTTTTTTAGCCAAAATTGATTAAGATCCAAAAAATTACTCACTTGTAAATTCATAATGTAAATCTTCCTTTCCTTGAGCTTATTTATTTCATGTTATAAAATTTGCTCTAACAAAAGAAGGAGAGTTTTTAAAGCGCTAAGTTTCTATAAACATCTTTTATAGATGTTTGCCACATTAAAACATGTATATGTCCTCCTTATTGGACTCGACTTTGCAAAAATATGAAAGTTTTGACACAATTCAACTCTTCGTTCTTGTGTATCTGACTTTTTTTCCACAAAATGGGACACATTAGGAACGTCATAAGATATATGATCGTCTATTTGTCTTTAGTATTATAAAGAGTTACACAATATGGGAAAGACACTAAGAAATTTTAGACATATCAATTGTGCTGCAAATAAAAATGGTTAACAGACATGGGCCATCATTCCTAGATAATGATAAAAGATGTTGGAGAAGAATAATTTATAAGATCTTGTGTTTATGATTCTTTGAAGTTTGATTTGAAGCAACCACTATATTCTAAATGCACTACTTTTACGACATTGTGAGCGATTTAAAGATTATTCAATTTAAAATAAAGAAATATATGGAAGTTAATAATTTTTTAAAATTATTAGAGTTGTTGAAGGAGATTATTCTAAAAGGAAAAAAATGTTATCTAGTCATAATTATGAAGTTAAGAAAATATTATGTCCAATGGGTTTGGACTATAGAAAGATACATGTATGTTCTAATGATCGTAAATTATAAAAAAGAGTTTACATCACTAAAGGGGTGCAAATATGTTATGCTACTAGTTATTAATAGCTTTGGAAGATGTTTCCATAAGAAAGATGCACAAACTTGACATTTCATGCAAATGGTAGGAAATGTGATGGACTAAGATCCATTTAATTCTCTATGATAGAAGATGATCTGTGAATGTTTTCCAAATTTTGAGTAAAGTCAAGAAACGTGAGAAAAGGACTAGGTACAAATGAGATGAATTATTATGGAAACTTTAGACGTGAACTCAACTCATAATCATTTTTGTTGGTCATTTTATTTGTCTCAGTGGTTGTGTATGAGGAGAAAATATGTTATGTATGACGATTTCAAGCATGTGACAATAAAGAAATGACAAATTTATATTTGAGTCCCTTGATCGATATTTGAAAATGTTCTATTGTGAAGATAACTTTTTTGGTTGCATGCAATGTTGTTTTGTACTATAAACAATATGGTAGACCAAAAAAAAAAATATTTGAGAAAATCATCTATATTTCTTTTATCTTTCATATTAGTCTAAATGTGATGCATATATAAGAAAAGTGAGAATGATGAAGTGAAAGCACATGAGATGGGTATATGCTTAAAGTCATCACTCCATGTTATTGGAAAGCATATTGTTGCCCCCAACTTGTCATACACTGTCCAAAGAGAAGGAAAATTTTGTGAGTGTTTATGTGATATGAAAGTGTCATCAAAGTACTCACTAAATATTTAGAGATACACGAAGATTTTGAAAGCATATGCAAATAATTAAGACCATCCAAAAGCTTCTAATAAGGAGAGGTACATTGTGGAAGAAGTCACTGAGTTTTAAGGAAGCCATTGAATAAATCATAAGTAAAATATTTTAGTTCTTTTAGGATCGAAACCTTATTGTCTTAATATTACAAATAAGACAACAGTAGAATTGTTTCCCAACATAAATAATAGTTAAGGTTAATCATTGTTTCCATATTAGTTTATTTGGATTAAATTAGATAATTTCATTCAAACTTATATTTTATTTTATATCGTATGTCTGAACTAGAGTAAACGACTATGTATTGAATTGTGGGGATTTTTGTTTTACAAGTTTTCCTTTGATTTCAAAACAAACAATTTTCGGGAAACAACAACAAATATTTATACCGATTATGACTATATACTTGACATAAATCATCGTTATTTACCTTGGCTGCTGTCATTAATTACATCTAGAAGAAAAAAAAAAATGCTCTTTTTGATATGTAATTTGACGCATTAGTGATTGTAAAGATTTTTTAATTACAAGTTTAAACAGAATGATTTCAAGTTGAATAGATGATTTGCTTATTATTCTTAGATCGCCCTGTATGGCTTGAATCCATCAATTACCTAAATCAAAACGATACGAAAATAAAACCGAAACATCGTTTTGATTCAGAGAAGGTAAAGCTCGTGGTTTAACAAATTTGTAGAAGCTAAAGATAATATAAAAAAAGATACAACAATTGAACAAAACAGAAGTAATAGGTGAATAAAGAGAAAAAATCAACTTTTATAATGTTTACGTATCCAACGGATAATACAAACATCATGAGGGATGAAGGATTAACAAAACATTCATGGCATAACCAATAGCAATAGATGGTTTGTTCTGAGTGAATGAACTGAATAATCCAATTTATATAAACCACAAGAGTTCAACACCTGTTCTCGATTCTTATCCCACCCGATGTGGCCCTTCGACCTTCTTCCACCAAAGCGGTTCGTGCCATCACTATTCTGCTGGGAACCAAAGGAGCATCGAATGCTGTGCAGTCAATCCAATCCTTCAAGAGATCCTCTTGACCCCATATCTCAGGAATCCAAACCCTCCCAGAAACTTCAACTCTATGCCTCTTCAACCTCTCACGACCACTAGCTTCACCTTCAACGCTTTTTCCTTCAGAAACACTGTCCAATGCAGTTTCCACCTTGTTCTTCTGGGGTTTACAAGATTTCTCACTCTTCTCTTGGTGTTCTTGGCCCATCTTTCTGTCGGGTTTCTTCAGTTCTTGGTTGTGATCAGATTCAGTTGAGGAAGAGGGTTGGTGAGACATTAGAAGGGTTTTCTCTTTCATGCAGAGAAGGGTTTTGGTGATTCTGTGTGCTGTGGGTGTGGTAATGGTGGTGATCTAAGTTTGTGTACTGCAATGTTGTGTTGTGGAAAGAAGATTTTGGAGAGTGGTGGGTGAAGAAAAGCAATGTAATGGGTGGGAAATCAGTTCACACGTCACCCACTTGGAGACTCTTCATTTGTATGGTAAGTGACAAAGGTACGTGTCTTTTTTATGGTGGGATTCGAATAATGTGTGGCTTGGTGTAGCTAGTTATTGCTTGAAAATTACAGAAAATGACTAATAGAGGAAAAAGAAAAAAAAAAGAAAAAAGAAGAAGAAATAGAGTGGAAGGGGGTGAGCGATTCCTTGGATGGATTTTTTTGAAGGATTGTGAGGTTGATGTTGATCTGTGAAACAGTCTTCAATACTGTTCGTGCCTTTCATTTCAATCAATGAGGATGCAGGATTTGATTTTGGTAGGGCAGTGTGCTTATTGCATATTCAACTCAAAATTGAAACACATATATCACATACGATTATTGCATAACATATTCAACTAAATGCTTCGTTAATCAAGTACTTAATGATTTTTTTTATGACACAAATTTTATAAGAGACTAATTAAAAAAACCAATTACTTTGATGGTCAAAACTTTGATAGTTACTTTGATGGTCAGTGATAAATTTAGAAATCAATTTATAATAAAAACTAGAGCTGTCAAAACGGGTAATCCGGCCGACCCGAACTCGACCCACCATGGATTGATGATTTAGTGAACCAATCCAATCCAGCTCATTTTTGAGCGAACCAAAAAAATTTGAACCCGGCCCGACCCATCACGGGTTGGCAGGCTAAACGAGTTGGCTCAGAGTTCACTTAATTAAAAAAAAATATTTTTTATTTTTTTTTCAGTCAAAACTAAATTGTAATTTTAATTAAAATCTAAATAAACTTTAATACAATCCAAATACAAACCAAAATAAAAAAATACAAATTATTTATGTGTTGGATAAAAAAATAACTTAACATGACCCAAATGTAAAACCCAACTTAATAAAATAAAATAAAAACACTTATGTGACCTTTTTATCTGCGGGTTGGCTCACCAACCCGGTTCACCACGGGTTCAACCCGAATGAGCCGGGTTCTAAATGAGTCGGGTCAAAAATCAACCCGTATTGAAATTTGTAAAAAAATTTCAACCCGACCCGAATCCGTGATGAGCAGGGTTGGCTCGCGGGTTCCAACCCATTTTGACCGCTCTAATAAAAACTATTATAGTTATCAATTTAGAGACCAATTATAATTTTTTGAAACTATTTCAATTACTAATTATTTTTAATTATAAATTAGTATCTAAATTAGTCACTATAATAACTAATTATTTTTGTCACTAAAATTAGCCATTATTCAACTTTTTTTAGTGACCGTAACCATTAAAGTTGAATATAACTCTACATATTTTGTTACAAATTTGAATTATATTTACCATTTTGATATAATTTCATTATGAAATTATTAAATGAGATAATTTAAAAAAATGAATTTAAGCAAGTCGTGCTAAGTTGACATGAATTAAAAAAAAAGTTATGTTATGCTAAGACAATTTTACTTTAACTAAAATGAAGTCATGTCAAATTAAAACAATTTTCATGAAAAAGTTAAAGTCATCACAATTTGAGATGATTTAACTACATTTCACAAAGAACCTAACTTGGTATGACATTTATCATGAAAGTCATTTTAATTTGACACGACTTCATTTTAGTTAAAAGGCTTAAATATACATTTGGTTCTTATTTTTGTTATTTTTATTCAATTTGATTCTCATTTTCGTTTTGTGTCAATTAGGTCCTTATTTTCGTCAAATTTTGGTCAATTTGGTCCTTTTGACTAACGATGTTTAAATAATTAACGTTTTTTAACAGTACATGTCACGTGTTAGCTCCTGGTTTTTTTTGTTTTTTTTTATTTTCTTAATTTTTTTTAAAATTTTAATTTTTTTTAATTTTAAAAAAATGTCTATGTGTCAAGTCACAATTGTGTCACGTGTCAGTTTTTTGTTGTGTTATTTTTTTTTTGTTTAATTTAGTCCCTATATTCGTTATTTTTATTCAATTTAGTTCCAATTTTTCTTAAAATAAATCAATTTTGTTCCTTTCAAATTGACACCAAATTTAATATCTTTTATACAAACTATATTAATATTTTTTCTAAAATTGATGTTTTATTAATTATTTTTTAAATTAAATTCTAAATTATTATTTAATTATAAATTGAATAAAATTCTTATATTTAATAGCTAAATAGAATATATTTATTTAAAATATTATAAGAATATAATTATTAAATATTTTTTCTAACAATTATATTCTAAAATACTTTTAAAATTGATATTTAAAAATATTTAAAATATTTAAAATATTTTAGAAAAGTAAATTAATATTTGTAAAATTAACATTTAAATAGAAAATATTTTAGATTTTAATATCCAAAATGCAAGAAAAATATTAAATATTTTAGATTTAAATATCAATTTTACAAATGTTAATATATATTTTTAAAATTTTAATGATTATATTTTAATAATATTTAAATAATTAGATTCTGTTTAACAATTGAATCTAAGAATTATATTCGATTTATAATTGAATTTCAAAAATGAATAATAATAATATCAATTTTAAAAATTAAATTGTTCTATTTTAACAAAAACTAAGACTAAATTAAATAAAAATAACGAATATAGGGATTGAATTGAACAAAAATAACAAATATCATGACTAAATTGAACAAAAAGAAATAATATAACCACAAAGTGACATGTGGCACTAACATTGACACGTGACGCAATTGTGACTTGATATGTGGACAATTTTTTTAAAATTAAAAATAATTTTTAAAATTTAAAAAAATTTAAAAAATAAAGAAAACCAGGAGCTGACACGTGGCATGTACCGTTTAAAAACGTTAACTAGTCAAAATGACCAAATTAACCAAAATTTGACGAAAATGAGAACCTATTTGAACACATAACGAAAATGAGGACTAAATTGAATAAAAACAATAAAAATAGGACCAAATATATATATATATATATATATATATATATATATATATATATATATATATATATAAGCCTAGTTAAAATTAAATCACCTCAACATAGAGACATTTTTTTTCCTGAAATCGATCCAAAATGACTTACCAAATTTAAAATCTTATTAAGAGTTACCTCATTTTTATAACTTTAGATGAAAATTAGTAAAGAACCCTACAAATTTGCTTCTATTTAATTAACTTATAACAGTCAACTGACAGCTTGAATAATATGTGAGATACAGTTAATTGATCAATCCATGGATAAAAAGTATTTAAATATTATTTTTAAATAATTAATATAAAAATGAATATTTTTAAACATAAAATAATTCAGTAGCAATACTGAAGATCTATAAAACATTAATTATGTATCCAGTTATTCTTCTGATTAATAATTTGACCTTACTCTAAAAATCAGTCCTGGCATACATTAAAAACAATAAAACTACTCTTTTACTTAGAATACAAAAAAAGTTAAGAAAATAACATAAAAATATACTTTCCAAATTTATATTTGATAAATAAACCGAGCCTAGGTTTGATTGAATTCTTCTATCAATATACTTATTTATTCTAGAATAAGTTATATTATAATTCAATATTAATGTAATAGGATTTAGTTTCCCTTTTCCATTTCTAAAAAGGTACTCAAAATCATGTCCATGACAACCTTCTAAATTAGTAATTTAACAACCTTTTTAGAAAAAAAAAATGTTGGGGAAAACTTAGTATTTTTAAGTTTACTACAATAAATGTAGATTTTACTGTAGAAACTGGCATTAACGATAATATATGTAAAAAAGTTTTGTACCGATCAAGGACGAATAGTACTCGGTTTTGATAGAATCTTTAGATCGTATACTATTTAGCCTTATTCAAACCATACTCACATAATTATTTCTTACCTAGGTAGAATCTCAGAATCGGATACTTAATCCAATTTATAATTAGTTTTCAGAATTTAGCAAGTAATTTCACTTGGCTAGATACTTGTCGGATTATTGGGCCGATAAGTATTTGACCCTCAAGACATATAAACAAAAGACAACACCAATTCAAAAATAGTTGTTAACCATACACAAGTAATTGGGTCTCTTGGCCCAAGCCCACCTAGATTAGTGGACCTCGTAGCTCAAGCCTATCCAGGTAAGATTTTGTAAATATTATTATAAATAACACATGACTCGAGGTAAATTAGTTACATTTTCATTAATTACCATATTGATTACTTGTTGAGGTGGTTACTTGACTTGAGCATTGAAGTGTCTTCTGTAGACACATTCATCATTTGGTTGGGAGACAAGTACTTGAAGAAGAAGAAGAGTACCAATAAAGTAAAGGATTGGAAGTGCTTAAAAGCCTTTGTAGGATTCTGTAAGAACAATTGGCACCCACCGTGGGACCGACTTGTATTTTGAAAAGGAAGATTGATGAATGGTGTCTACAAGGAGCAAAATGGCCAGAGCCCGAGAAACAAGACTGTCCTTGGCGAATATAGCCGCCATCCCGAAAAATCTGCGTAAAATGCAACAAAAGTTTAATGAGTTTAAAGAGAGAAGTGTCGAGGAGATGAATGTACTAAGGTAGGAGAACTCAAGACTTGGGCGAAAGCTGGAGGCTGAAGGAGTCGCTGATAAAGGCAAATAGAAGGAAATCCTTTATGATCCATACACGACACAAAAAACCTCGCCATGTGTTGTTACCCTCCTTGACACTGAGGAGGTTAACAAGTACAATCCAACCCGCTAGGATAATGGGGATGACAAACTCTTGCGTACCACCCAAAGTAAAATGCCGACACCCTTTCATTGATGGCATCATTGAAACTTCACTCCCAAAGTAGTGGGAAGCCTTCACCTAGAACGTTATGACGACATCATAGATCTTGAGTAACATATCTCTATGTACATCACTCAAGTAAGCTTGTACTCGACTGAAGATGTCGTTATGTGTAAGGCCTTTCCAACAACGCTAAAAGGACCGACTTTCGAATGGTTCACCATCCTTCCAACATACTCTATAGACTGCTTCAACAATTCTTCATTGAAATTTCACATGTTATGAAATTCCACAAGAGTCAGCCCTAGTCGGTTTGAATCGAAGGTTGACTTGGGTTCGTCAAGGCTGAAGGACGAGCCAAGTCAATTATGGTCGAGCCGAGTTGGTGCGGGCTAATGGACTGACCAAGTCGACCTAGGCCTAAGGTTAAGTCGAATCGTGTAAAGATGAAGTTGAGCCGATTTGCCTAAGGACCAAGGTCGAGCCGAGTTATTCCAGACCGAAGGTTAAGCCAAGTCAACACGGGCCACTGGTCGAGCTAAGTCGGCCTGGGTAGTATCTCAAGTCGAGTCAGCTCGACCGAAGGTCAAAATATAACGGTCGAGTGAAGGTCGAACCGAGTTAGCCTAAGATAAAGGTCAAGCCGAATTGGCCTGACACGAAGGTCGAGTTGACTCAGCCCAGGCTAAAGGTCGAGCCGAATCGATCCAAGCTTAAGGTCGACCTTAGTTGACTTGCGCCGAAGGTTGAACTTAGTCAGCCTAGGCCATTGGTCGAGCTGAGTTATCCTAGGCCGAAGATCAAGCCAAGCCGACATGGTTCAAAGGTAGATCCGAGTTGGTTCAGTCGAAGGTTAAGTCGTGTCGGCCCAGGCTGGAGGTCGAGTAGAGTGGCCAAAAGTCGAGCCAAGTGGCTTGTGTTGAAGTTTGACCGAGTTGGCTCGTGCTAAAAGTCGAGGCGAGTTGGATAGGACTGAAGGTTAAAATCAATCAATTCTGGTTGAAGGTTGAGACAAGTTAACCCATGCCTATCACCGAAGTTGAATCTTCTAGAGTTGACTCAGACTATAGGTTAAGACTAGTTCTCCCGAATCGAAGGTCAACTAACTCAACTTGAGCTTAAGGATGCAATTGAGTTTGTCTTAAAATAGAAATTAAATTGCTTTATCCAAACAAGAAAATTGAAATATAAGATATTTCAAATACTCCATTCAAACAAACTATTTAAGAAATGAAGAAAATTCAATTGCAAATAATTTAAATACTATATATTTCAATTCCTTGAAATTGTTAAAATAAACTTACAAGAAGAGTAAATTAGCAATACAAGCCAAACATAAACGTTTAAGTAAACGTCAATTATCATAATATTTTATATTTTAATAATAATTATTTAACATTTTCCATCAATCATAAATTATATTAGGTATAATTACTGATTTGGTACCCCAATTTTTTGGTTAATTTCAATTTGGTAACCATATTTTTGGTTTGTTTAATTTAGTATCCCAATTATCTAAAGAGATTCAATTTGGTCCTCTCTGTTAAGTTGGAGTTAACACCGTGTCCGTACAAGACACGTGTCAAGCCAAGAAATTTTTATTTTTTTTATTTTTTTTTTCAAAAAATTTAAAAACTGTCATGTGTCAATTTATCATCGTGCCACGTGGCAACTTGCAATCATGACACGTGGCAGAGGTAATAGTTGTTTTCAGTTTAGTACCCCAATTTAAATTTTTTTGTTCAATTTAGTACCCCAATTTTTTAAAATGATCCAATTTCGTCCTTTCCAATTTGAGACCAAATTAGTAATTACAACTTATATATACATGTTACAATAACTTATTTTTAATATATACATCAAATAATTTCACCGAAATACTTAAATTATTTTATTTTTTACATTTTAACCTTTTGTAATTTTTTACACATGAAATTTTTTACACTTGTAAAAAATAAAATAATTTGAATATTTAGGTGTAGTGATTTGATGTATAAATTCAAAACAATTATTTTAACATGTATATATAAATTATAATTAAACTTAGTTACTAATTTGGTCTCAAATTGGAAAAGACGAAATTGGATCATTTTAAAAAATTGGGTACTAAATTGAACCAAAAATTTAAATTGGGGTACTAAATTGAAAACAACTACTACCACTGCTATGTGTTATGATTGTAAGCTGTCACGTGGTACAATGATAAATTAACACGTGACAGTTTTTAAACTTTTTGAAAAAAAAAATAATTTTTTTTGAAAAAAAAATTAAAAATTTCATGGCTTGACACGTGTCCTGTACAGACACAGTGTTAAGTCCAACTTAACAGAGAAGACCAAATTTAATATCTTTAGATAATTTGGGTACTAAATTGAACAAACCAAAAGTATGAGTACCAAATTGAACTTAACCAAAAAGTTGGGGTACCAAATCAGTAATTATACCATTATATTACTAGTGTGCACCACTTATGCCAAGAATTAGCCTAAACTTGACCATTTCAAAAAGGTTTAATTAGTTATTTAGCCCTCTAATTTATTGGTCTGGTTTATTTTGGTCCTCTTATTATTTTTTTTGGTTTAATATAGTCTTCTAATTTTTTTAAAAAGATTCAATTTGATTTTTTCCGTTAAGTTGATGATAACGTCGTGTTCGTATATGTCACGTGTCATTTTGTGAAATTTTTAATATTTTTTAAACTTTTAATTTTTTATTATTATTTTTTTATTTTTGTATAAAAACATAAATTGCCACATATCACACATGTCAATTCATGAATTTTTAATGTTTTTTAAATTGTCACGTGTTAGGCCTTGAAAATAAAATAAAAAAATAAAAAAGTTGAGAATTTCACAAAATAACATGTGACATATATGGTCAGAGTGTTAACGGTCAAAATGATCTAATAGAACATTTTTAAAAAATTGAAGAATCAAATTGAATCAAACAATAAGAGAAACAAAATGAATCAAATCAATAAATTAGAAAACTAAATAATTAATCAAGCCTTTTAAAAATTTTGTTAAGAATAATGAGTTTATTTACTATCTAGAATCCACTACTAATATTAAATGGTACACCATTAATCAGTAAAAAAAATATTATTATTTTATTTTAAAATAAGCTTAATTATGTTTCAAGTTTTTCATGATCTTTTGTATTTTTAATTAAGTTTTTATTAAATTTTTATTATTTATTAAATATTTATAATTGTTATAATTTTCAATTGAATTCATATTATTTAATTTTTTTCTTAATGGAGTGAATGTTATACTGTTTCCTCATCTTCCTTGATTATCTTCACCATAATATTATTTTACCAATCACAAGATTTTACGTTTTTTTAAATAGATAAAGGAAAGTAAGATTACAAACTAAAATAACACTTGTATCACCTGATTAACGAAAAAATTAAATTGTAATTATTCAATTAAAAGTATAAAAATTTTGAGTATTTAATAAATAAAATATTTAATTAAAATATCTAAGTATATGAAGAGCTTAAAATTTAACTAAATATTTAAAATATTATTGTAAAACTCTAGAAAGGTGTTTTTGAATTGATTACCTTCTATAATATTTTTAACAAGATTGATTAAGGTCCAAAAATGGGAACAAATATTATATTTCATTCTATGGAAAATTGGGAATAACAAACAATTACAACATCAATTCTGACGCATAAAATATACAATATCCAAGCAAATTATAAAGGCATGTGCAAAAAGTAAAGATCATGTATTGTTGAAAAACAATTTGATACACACCGTAGCTCTGAACTTGGTCGGGCGGAGGAACAAGTTTGCCGAAAAAAAAAAGATTATTAGTTTTCCCAACAATTTCAAAGTTCTCTATTTCACGTTAAAAAGAAAAAAAAGGCTTTTCCAACAAAAAATGTAAAGTTAGAAAATTTTATATTTTTTGAAAAATATTTAAATTTGTAAACCTTAAAATGTTTAAAGAATTTTCATTAACTCATGAATGAAGATTGATTAATTACGAAAGTATGAAAGTACGAAGTACATATGAATGTTACCAAAAAAATCCAATTTAGTAATCAATATTAGCAATAAAAAAAATTGGTAGCAAATTATGTCTCAAATGGTCACCGTAGTAGTAGTTACAAATTAGTGATCAAAATAATGATTGAATTAGTGTATAGTAACATTTATGTGTAATATGATTAATATGACTGAATTAGCCATCGAAAATGTTTGATGAATAAATGTAATGTTATATTCACCGAATTAGTTAACAAAATAATATTGTATAGTCACTTAAAATTTGTTGGTGGCTAAAATATGTTCAATAGGATTATTAACAACCTAAAATTTTTGGTCACTAAATGTAATGTAGCGAAAAAAAGTTCGATGACTAAATTGGTCTCCAGTACTTGAAGGTGACCAAATAATTAACGATTGATCACCGAGCAAAATGTCGGTAGCTAATTAATTTGTGACTAGGATTTTCGCTACCATATATTTGTGGTCATTAATTTGGTCGTTAACGATGTTTGTAACTGATTTCAGCATTTTAACACCAATTTTGTTGGTCGCTTAAACTCATTCTTTTTGAAGTGATGGTTTTACCTTTCAAGAATAAAAACCAATATAAGAATATAAACCTTTATGACTCTGAAACTTGGACTTGCAAAGGATAAATCGATACAATATTCGAAAGTGGATTTTACTATAAGGATCATCTTTATATAAAACATGCTTTGGTCATAAAGGAGTCGAACATACCTTAAAGATTCAAAGTGAACTCATTAGATTACTTAAGCTAATTACACTAAACTAATCCTATGATTACACTCTAGTTAATTACTAGTCCTAACTACTTTACATGGGTGGTACTACAATTTTGTTGGTCGCTAAAACTCATTCTTTCTATAGTGGTGGTTTTACCATTCAAGAATAATAACCAATATAGGAATAGAAACCTTTATGACTCTCAAACTTGAACGCGCAAAGGATAATTCTATTCAATATTTGAAAGTGGAATTTACTATAAGAAAGGATCATCTTTAATAAAACATGCTTTGGTCTTAAGGTAGTCGAATAGACCTTACAAATTCATAATGAACTCACTAGATTACTTAAGCTAATTACACTAAACTAATCCCATGATTACACTCTAGTTAATTCCTAATCCTAACTAATTACATGGGTGGCTACTTACATTTCAAGAAAATTGCACATTAGCAAAAATTCATTAGTAATTTGAGTTTATCAATGGATTTTCAACGGTAAAATAATTCAATGTTAAAATAGTCATCGATAAATTTTACCAACAGATTGTAAAATCTATTGTTAATTATCGACAACCTCAAATATGTTAGTACATATCCATTAGTAAATATATGTCGGTAATTATTGACAGTTTTGGTTATTAGTAAAATTCGTCAATACATGCCGCAATTTGGTCTTCTTCTTTCTCCTCCCCTTATTTTTTTTCTTCATCTTATTCTTCCTGCTCTATTCTCCTCCTCCACCTCTCCTCCTCCTCCTCTTCCCCCTCCACTATTGTCGTTGCCACCACTGCTTAGTTTATCATCGCCACATCCTCATCTTTCTCTTTTTCCTCATCTTCCTCCTCTTCTCTTTCTCCTCCTTTTCCTCTTCCTCTTCTTCCCCCTCCTCCTCCAACATCAACTGCCACTATCTACTATTGCACCACTACTAGAAATTCCCATATTACATGGGAATTTTCTTGCAAATTTGTTAAAAAAATTTGCAAGAAAAGATTGTTTTCTGCCATTTTTTCTAAAAATTTTAATTGGCATGTAATTCCTTCGTGGGTAATCATTTCCTACAAAATTATAAAATTTGCAAGTATTTCCTACAAAATTTGTTGCAAAAAGTGTTTTATACAAAATATTTTGCAAGAAAATTGGTAGCAATTTCTTGCAAATTTTTTTTCACAATAAAATTTGTAGGTATTTCCTACGAAAAAATTTTCAAAACAAAATTGATAGAAAATATGAATTTTTTTAGTAGTGCACCACTACCACCACTGCATCAACCCCATTGTTGCACCTATTCTTCTTCTTCCTCTTTATCGTCCTCCGCTTCTCTTCGTCTCACACATCTCCTCTTAATATACAAAAGAATCTCACTAAACTTGGCGGGAAATTGCCGCTTATTTTGTTGACGAATTTACCAACAATAACATCTATCAGTAATAGGAATCCCAAATTACTAATAAAGTTTACTGATGGAATTGACCGTTGGATACATTACCAATGGAAATATTCATCAATAATACAAATTATAATTTACTAATGGTTCCCATTGACAAATTTTCCCAACGAACTCGTTACCAACCAAAATATCTAGTGGTAATTCAAATTCTAAAATTCGTTGATAAAACACAACGGTAAATTTGGATTTACCAACGAGTTTATTTACATTCATAAAATTTCGTTGATAAATACAAAAAATCTTGTAGTGTTAATTTTTGGAGATTCACATGGATTGTTACTTAATCGATGGAGAAGAAAATGGAAAATTTGAGAACAAGCACTACTATTTGCAGGTTGAAAGGGAAAGTAAAGAAGTTATAATCATTCATATGATTTGAAAATGAGTGTGGCTTAAAAACTTTCCATGTGTCCCTTCGTGTGTTGAAAGACAAACCAAAATTTTTCTATTAAGACTAGGGATGGAAAAAAAAATACCCATGTCTGTTGGTATCCGCAAATAAAATTCGCAACGGATAGTTAGTATCCACGTGTATTTATTACCCACGAGTATTTTAATACTCGTTTTATAGACAGGTCAGGTGTAAGTAGGGACGTCAAAAAAATCCGTACCCGCGGGTATCTGCAAATAAAACCCGCAACGGATAAAAAACGGTTACTAAAAATGGATACACGCTACCCGCGGGTAGGTACGGGTATTTTTGATACCCGCATGTTAGCGGGACGGGTATCATAGTATCCGTACCCGTGGATACCCGTACCCGCTAAACTTACACCCCTTGACATTCTTCTCTTTCCTTTTTTTGAAATTGGGCATATACATCAAACCTTATATAGACAATGACGTTTATGGTATGCTTGTTGTCAAATGATGGAATCAAAATAAGAATACTTGGCATGTGACAATTGACATTTATTATTTGCTTATTTTGTTTATTTTTCAGGAACCAATCAGAGAAAGTGAGTTTGTTTATCAAAGCACTAATTAAAGAATTTTCATTGTGTTGAACCTCATTTTATATTTACTTTTACAATTATTTGTGTAAGCCCCTTTTTCCTTTTCAGTTGAGTTTTGGGGCCTAGCCTGCGTGGGCCTAAGGCCGGCCCAATAAGGGGACCCAATACCCTTGCCAACCCCTAACCCCTTCATTCTGTTCCATTTTCAGAAAACAACTCCTTGTTCCCTCCCCTCGTCTAGTGTAAGAGCTCTGCTAGGGCATAGAGGTTCTCTCCTTGTTTCGAGATAGCAAAGGACATTGTACTTCCAGGTAAGTCGAACTCCAACCTTGTCCTTCTCTTCCTCCAGTTCAGAGGTTAATAGTTTTGTCTTGGGTTCTCCCTAGCACCCTTTCTCAACTCTGTGTGGGTCTGTTTTCAGCTCCGTACCCTGCTCCTGTGCTCCACTACTTTTCTTGGGTTACTACTCTTTTCTGCTAGCGTATAACAAGGTAAGGGGAGCTAGGTTTTTAAGTTTAAAGTTATTGTGCATGCTTATGTTCTGTTCCATGTTGTGGTTGCTTGAATGGTGTTTGAATCGTGTAAAAATGGTTGGCATATATTCTGGATGTTGCTCTATGTCATTTTTCTGCCATGCAAGTGTGGAACAATGGGGGAGAACTGATATTCTCGCCCAGGCGAGCTCATCTCGCCTAGGCGAGAATATCAGCAGCTCGCTCAGGGTTCTGCCTCGAGCACTCGCCCAGGCGAGGGGCTGCGTTTTGAGCGACAGGACAGCTCGCCCAGGCGAAACAGCCTCGCCTAAGCGAGGGATCGTGAAACTCTCCAATGACCCACTGTTGCAGGCTCGCCTAAGCGAGAGCCCGTCGCCTGAGCGAGACAACTTCTCTCGTCTGGGCGACGACTCCTAGCTTGAGCGAGGCTGCTGCAGCGGGTGGTTTCAATTCTGTTTTTCTTTCTTTGTCTGATGGGTGAATTATGTGAGTGATTTATTTACCCCTCTTCTTTTCAAGACCTAAAGCATGTGATTATATATGGTTGTCTGATTTCCATGAACTAAAAGTCGTATGTTGGCATGAGCAATACATGAATTGTGGTTGGTTGGTTGGGAACTTGCATGAGAATTAGATGTTTGAGATAAAGGTGGTGGATATGGTATGAAACATGAATTTGGTGTGTGATAGGCGTAATTCCATGAGTCTCGTGAGAGACCTCATGGTGGCGTGTAGTGTATATATTAAGATATGGATTCAAGTAAGGATTGCATCCCGAAACTCTAAAGGGTCAGTGAGTCTCAAGTAGAGCAAACTGGCCCAAGTGGTGAGAGTAGCGGGAGGCCCTAGTCTCTGGCAGGATAATGGCCTCAGACGCTTAAAGGCTAACCTTGTGTGTGGTAGGGTGAAACCCATTGGCAATGGCTCTGCAGAGCAGTAGAGGCCACCACAAGTGCAAGCGTCCAGTGAATCCGATCTTAGTATATGTATCCGAATAATTGAGTCATGGTGTCCTGTTTGTCTGCAATAACATGATTCTCTACACACACTGTGTTAAAATGCTTGAACTGTTTAAGTACTTATCTACTATACTATGTTAACTTTAAATTATGCTAGCTCACCCTCTCGTTGTTGTGTATGTTCTCGCCTTGATTCTTCTCCTTTGCAATGATCACCTTACGGTGGGAGCAGATGGAAAGAGCTCTGGAGGTGGATCTGCTGGTGGTAGCGGTGCTGCATAGCTTGGACCAGTTACCTGTAGCTCTTAATCGTAGTTGTTATGGCTTTAATGTCCCTCTCGTTTAAATTTCATTTTGGTTAGGGCACTGTGATATGCCTAAGTTTCAATCTTCCTGAATACTCTTGGATGACTGTATCAAATACACTCTATCATTTTCTGTTCATCTAATTGCTTCTCATTACTATGATTATGTGAGACTTTATTAAGTAGATGATTCTATTTAAAAGGGATGTCACAATTTGGACTTGTATCAACTTGAGTTTATTTGAACTTTATTTAAAATTTATGACAGTGATGTATTTTATTTTATTTTATTTGAATTTATGATTAAATATTTGTTTTTTAAATAATTTTGCAAATACCCACGGGTATTTGTAGATACCCATGGATATGAAAAAAATAGGTGGATACCCGCACAATGGATACCCGACGGATATGGATACGAGTACGGGACAGATATTTATCCAGCGGGTAGGGTACGAGAGAGCTACTACATGTACCCTACCCGCCCCGTTGACATCCCTAGGTGTAAGTATCATACTATCTATACCCACAAGTATTTTTTACAGTAAAAAATTAAATCAAATTTATATTTTATTAAATTAAATTTATACTTTATTAGATTAAATTAAATTAAATTTATATTTTATTTCATTTTTTTTTGTTATTTTAATTTTAAAATTTATAAAATATCTTTTTTTTTTTAAATATTCCTAGGTATCCACAGGTACCGTAGGTTTTTTGAAATCTGCATGTATTTTTTAACGGATACCCGCACGTGTAATAAGATAGGTAGCGAGTGAATTTCTTTGTTACGAGTCGAGTTATAGGTAGGCACTATCCGCACCCGACCTGACTCGTTACTATCCCTACTTAAGAGTGTCTTTTAGAGTGTAGAATATTACAAGGGAATCAATGAATATTTTATAATCTAAGAGATTTACAAAATAATGTTTTCTTTATATTATGTGAATATTTTTAACCTTTCTCTTATAAGTTTGCTTAAGACCCATTTTTTGTTTTAAAAAGATTTTGGGTGTAGTTTTATTATATGGCCAAAGGTTAGCCCACTTGTTACCCCCAGGACCCCCTTCCAGCTAATCACTACTTTCATTATGTCTCCCCAAACCAAAAACGTCTCACCTTCTTTCTTCCCTTTCTACTATAGAAGCTTTGCTAGGGCAGTTGCAAGATCCTCCTTTGAGTTAACCAAACAACTCCTCATCCATGAAAGTTGAACACTAAAACTCCTCTTTTTCCTTCCTTTCCATTTCAGTTTCATTGGTTATGTTTTAGTCTATAAAGTCTCAATCTTGTTCTTTTGTTCATACTTTTCAGCTCTCTAATAAGTTTATGGAGTTGTGGTGTTGTTCCTATTAGAGCTCTCTTCCCGCAAGTCTGTTTTGTAGTGTTGAGGTAAGGGAAGCTAGGGTTTTGCACGTTTTTAAAATATTTTACTTGTTTTGGTTCTGTTTCACGTTCTAAATGCTTATAATGCCTGCTTGTTGTTGTTGGTTAATTGGAAATGGTTGAAATGTTGTTTGGTTTTGGATGTCTAATGCTACATGTGTGAGCAGGGGAGGAACTTGTTGTTTTCGCCCAAGCGAGTAACCCTCGCCTAAGTGAGAATAACAAAAAACCCAACTATGTTTTTGCTTGAGTTGTCACTCAGGCGACATGCTCTAGTTTTGAACGAGAGTAATCTCGCCCAAGCGAGGAGATCTCTCTTAAGCGAGAACTCGCAGATCTTCACAATGCTCACTGTTTGTAATTTCACCCAAGCGAGGGTTTCTAGCTTGAGCAAGATTGACAGTAAATTATTTTAACTACTTGATTGCTTCCATGATTGATGTGCTTGGTATGAAATTAAACATGAATTGGTTAGTTGGTTGTGCATTGGCATGAGATTATAATGCTTTGAAATAACATGTGGATTTGTATAAGAACATGTATATGGTATGATCTAGACGTAATTTCATGAGACTCTTGGAGAGACCTTATGGTGGTGTTGTAATGTATGTAATTAGATAAGGATTCAAGCAAGGTTGCATTTTGATATTCTAAAGAATCTGTCAAACTCACGTAGAGTAGATTGGTTCAAGTGGTGAAAGTAGCAGAAGGTCTTAGTCTTTGGCAAGATAATGGCCCTAGATGATCATGGGCTAATCTTATGTATGGTAGGGTGAAACCCATTGGCAATGGCTCTGCAAAGCTGTAGAGGCCACCACAAGTACAAACATCCAATGAATCCGATATCTTTACATGTATCCGAATAATTGAGTTTGAAAGTCTTAATTGCTTGCTATCACATGCCCTGTATGCTTACTGATTCAATTGTTTATAATCTGTCTGCTTATTTATATGTTAAGAATTTTTTTTTCTCTAGCTTACCCTTTCTCTCTATGTTTGTGTTCTCTATTTAGCTTTTCCTTTTTGCAATGATCATCACATACTTTGTGTGAGCAGACGTGGAGATTTTTGAGGATTGTTCAGATAGTGATGATGCTACTGTCTAGTTTGGGCATGTTAACTAATGCTCTTTTGAGCTCCTTTTGTTGAACTGTTTTATTTTGTAATTTCTTGCTCTCCAAGCAATTCAACACTCCCTTTTGAACAACTGTTTCATGTCTAAGTTAAGTTTATGGCATTCGTTTTGTGCCTTAATTTTTCTTTTTAGTATAATTTGAGATATCTGTAATGACTATCATTTATACTTTTGTTGCGTATTCCAAAACATTATAATTATGCAATGTTTTATTTATTGAAATTTATCTATTAAATGGGATGTCATTTGAAATTTTTTTATTTTTTTTTCTTTATTCTTATTTCTTTGTTATGCTTCATATTTTTGGTCCATGTTCCTATTATCTATCATCAAGTTCTTTCCAACCTTATTTATATCATATAATTTATCTCGTATTTAAATTCTTTTGCTTAGACAAGAAAATTCTAATTTATTGAATTTTTTTCTCATTTGGATATAATATTTCAACTACTACCAAATGTATAATTTTTTTTAAATAGTATTGTAAATAATTGAAAACATCAATATTGATGATTTTTTAATCAATTTTATTTAATGTTATTTTCAGTCAAATGTTTTCAATAATTTTTGTCGGGTGTTGAAGGAATTTTTTTCTTAATTAACATTGGCCGCAATTATTTTCAGTTGACATGACTATAATTATTTATAAGTATTTAACAACGTTATCAATTGGACTTCTTTTTGCTCACTTTTTGATTACGTTTGATTAAAAAATTCCCCCGGGTGGCATTGGTAAAAGTAATCCTAATTAATGTTGACTAAAATTTTCACGGTCAACATTAGAAAAATTGTCCTATCATATTGTTGACAAATAATAACATCGATATCGATTATAAAATAATTATTGTATACATCAACAAAAAATAATCACTACAGACAGAAAAAAAAACTACAACAATTGCAAATGGAAAAAATCTAGTTCCAATTTGACAACAGATTCTTAACATTAGTCAAGAAAACCTTTACTAATATCAAGCAAAAAATAATAGTAGCATACAACAAGTAAAATAATTCTAACAATAAATAATAAATAAAAAATTAATAATTCTTATCAAAACCTATAGAAAGAAAATCTTACTTGAAATTAATAAAAATGGATAGTTAATATTATTGTGAGTATCTTACTTAAGGATAGTGGATATTTTAAAATACTCGCGTATAAACAGGTAAGATACAAGTATTATATTATTTGTATCTGCGATACTTGTTATCCTAAAAAAATTAAAATTTATTTTATATATTATTAAACAAAATTTAATTAAAATTAAAATTATATTTTATTTAGTTAAATTCAATTAAAATTAAAATTTAATTTAATTTATATTAAATTATATTTTTTTATAATTTTATTTAAAAATGTAAATATATATATTTTAAATATTCACGCATATGCGAGTATCACATGTACTCGCAAGCTTTTAAAAAAATTATAAATATTTTTTAAACAAATATTTAATGATAAACGAGCGAATAGTCAAGTGATTTTTTTCTTCCAAATCCAATTACAAGTAGAGACTATCTATACTCACTGGATCAATTATCATGATTCTTGTATATCAATTTTAATTAAGTCCATCTTCTTAATCAATTTGATTGGAAAGGAAAATATAAAAATAAAACATATGAATTTAAGAAAATGAAAATTTTCAAACTTTTACTTTTTTCCTAAGTTCAAAAAGTTCAATTACATTATTTTAAAATTTTAACCCTTTTCAAAATTCTTCATCTAAACAACACATTTTATTATAAAACATTTTAATTGTTTTACAAAACTAATTTGTTATCTTTAGGTTTTCTATCTAAACACAGTATTCAACTTTTTTTCTCCTAACATACATTAAATCAATATTTTTATGGTTTATATAAAATGAAAATAATATAATAAAAGAAATGAAATGCTAAAATAAAAGGTTCTAAATCAATCCTAGACTACATTTAGGACTTATGAAGATAATTTTAAAGAAAAAAAAAACTATTTATGAGTTAAAACTATTTCATGTATGAGATAAAAATAAAAAGTTAGAGAAGTTAGATAAGAAAACTTTATAATATAAGTTGTGCATTAGTTAATTTAAGTTATTAAGAAAAATTGTTTTTATTGTTTTCCTCCTAATACTTTTATGATTATGAATTTAACGAAACTAATCTATAAATTAAATAATTAAAAAAATTATATATTGAGAAGCTTTAATATTTATATACTTCCTTTTGCAATGATTCAATTAACTCTTTATTCAATGATTTAATTAAATGAGTTAAAGTCTGAGTATATAACATCTTTACATTCTTTTAATAATAAAGTATTAATGCGTCACATCAAGAAGACGGTGATTAAGGTGATGCAACACGTTTGTTTGTGACTGACATAACCAACATGTTTAGTGACCGTACATTACACGTGGGTTGTCTACTCCACAACCTTACCTATGTCCATTTATGACATGACTGGTTCCAGTTCTGTAAAACTAGAAAGTTAAAACAAAATTAAATTTAAATTAAAAGATACATTAAATACTTCGTTTTTCGTGTATTATGTATCTTTTTTATTTAAAAATAAACTCAAAAATATTAAAAAGAAAATCTGTTCAAATTTCTTACCTTTTTTTCTTTTAATGACTTTGTTAAGATAAAATTATGATAGATAAAATTAGTTACGGAAAGGAGTTTCGATAGGGTTAAATTTAACTTAACAAACTTTTTCTAAGATAGCTATTAGAAGGAGAAAGAGTTTGGGGCAATCATATGTAGAACATGTTCAAGATGTCTTTTGATAATAAGGTAGTTTAAAAGAGATGTTAAAGAGAAGATGTAAACATCTAATAAACTTAGTAAGTGGGATTTCGTAAAATAATAAAGATTAAAAGTATTATAACGATCATTTCTAGATTATAAATAGGAAGTTATTTTTTATGCTATTGAATAAATTATTCCTTAAACTTTTTTTTTTTTAAGTTCAAAATTAAGTACACAATGTCTTTATAAGCCAAATTGATAATTTTGTTTGAGGATATGCAAAACACTACTAATATAAATCATTCAAAAGAGAGATCTTACATCTTATAAAATAAATTCTTGATACCAATAACATCTTGTTAGTGAACTATGATCATAAACTCTGTATAGAAACATCAAGATATCATAGAAAAGAAAATTACATGTAACAAATTCACCTCATTAACAAATATAACCAATGGGAAACAAATTCGTGTGAAGAAAACACAAATTTCTCTTTTCACAAAGGTTTTCTAAAATCTCATAAAGAATGCTTCTTTCTTAGCTCAACATAACTCTCTCAAAAGCAAACATACTTCTAAAAATTTTTCTTAAAATATCATGTTGAAAGAAGTCAGAATGAGAGAGTTATATTAATTTTAAGTTATTAGTTTTAATAGAGTTTTAATCTATTAATTTTACTTACGATTAAATAAATATATAATTGATTAAAATGTTCTTTAAAGAGTAACATTTGTGATTTTATTGGTACTTTTGATTAATTGTTTCAATTTTCCTTTGTCGAAATTTTCAACAACATTAATATTCCTTTTACTAACCTGTTCCTTCTTTAGACCGGTGATACTCTTCTAAATATTTGGAATGATGTCAATGTTTACACTTTTTATTTTTTACTTTGGATTTTAATACATTTTTTACGCTTAATATTTTTATATTGGTTCATCTATAAATCCATAATACATTTGTTCTTTATTAACAATTAAGTTTCATTTAGTAGTAGAGTACCACTATAAAATACAAAGTAAATATCATTTGGATCTTATTGCTAAATTTGAGTATTGTTTGAACTACATCGTTTATTAACTAAAATTAAGTATTGTTTGGAATGCAATAATTGAGTTTTAATTTTGTATGTTTTATTTTTATTTCTAAAATTGTTTGATAGATTCTATAAATTGTTCGAAAGAATATGTGTATATATTCAATGTTGTATAATAAGAAAAGTAAGTGAAAATCATTATATTATCTTTTATTCTTGATAAATCTTTTTTCTCTGTAAAATTTCATTCAAAGTAGTGTATTATAATTTTTATTAATGTATAAGAAAGATATTTCTTTAAATTTTATAGAGAGGAAGTAAAGAGATATTTGAAAAATTTTAAGTTTGAATATTTTTTTATAATTTTTTAAAAATAATTTTAACTTTATTACTTCATTTCATTAATGTTTGTAAAATAACAAATGTTTATTTTGTCATTACATCTTATTTATGTGTAATTATATAATATTTTATATAATTATATCACTTTTATCTAATTAATATGAACATGAAGAAATTAGGTACATGTATATGTACAGATACAAGTATACCTATTATCCAGTTGAGAAATGGATGAAACAAAATTATATACCCATTAGGTATAAAAACAAGAATGAAGATAAATTTTTATTTTATGAATGTGATAATAAAATTCATCCTAACCCGCTATTGCGAGTACGAAACTAGTATATAATATTATTTGATTTTTTTTTTTATGTTAACTCTTAGAAAAAAGAAACTTGCTCCATTCTTAATTGTTCATAGATATTATTGTTAATCCATGTTAATCGATATCATAATTGAACAAGGTTAAACTTGTGTTGTGATAGCTCTTTTCTTTTTTATTGCTATTCTCTTTCTTTAATTGTTTGTGGTATTTATCGAAGACATTCTTCAATCGACGTTATACTAGGAATTTGTCTTAAATGCAACATAATAACTTATATGTACATATTGCAGACTTAACGTTTTACATACAAATACAGTAGAGGCAAATTGAGTATAAATCCATTCTCTTCCATATTATGAAAGTTTTTAACTAACCAAAATAATTAGTCCCTTTTATCATTTTAATCTAATCTGATATATAAACAATTATGTTAGGAGAATAAAACATACATTTGAACTTTATTATTCCTGAACCTCATACAGAAAGAGAAACACTACTTTTATATAACGCGATTAACATGGTATGCACGGTGATTTAAACTTCAACAACCTATACACAAGCCATATATTACAATTAGTTTTTCTCTTACAATGTGAAAGTAAGACATTTTCTTAAATTTTGACGACAAAATATTGTGGTCAATAGTCTAGGGGGTGATTTTTTTTTTTTTGAAGTAATGGTCATTCACTCACTGAAATTAACTCAAAAATAATGGAAGGATTATACTAAGATTTTAGAAACTCAAATTGATTGCTAATCAGTCTCTCTATACACCCAAAAGGACAACTTACAGTAAAACCTTTTTTTTTTTAAATTAGTACACGCCCATTGCATCAAACTAATTTCTTTTATCAAGGAACAATGGTTGTGTGTGTGCTTCTAATGATGCAAATTACATAGGAGTGGGGTACGTGGAACAGTTCTTTTAGGATATAAGGAAAAGAGAACTTAGTTAAGAGGGTTAGAATATTAATGAGATAGTTAATCGAAATGTTAGTTAGATATAAATTGGAGGTATTTTGAAGAATCAACAACAACAAACTATTTTGGTATATCTAATGAGTTTGTTAAGTGTAAATCAACCTCAGTTTGCTTCTAGCACAAATACAGTCCCTTTCAGTGGAGGTATTTTGAAGAATCATCAACAAACTAGCTAAACTTAGATGACAAGAAAACAAAAATGGAAGAAGTCTTGTGAGTTATTGTCCGACGACCCAAGTTTATAAATATAATCTGCTAGCTGCAATGGAGAACAAAGCACAGGCTATGAGCATACCCCCCGCCCCCCCTGTTTGACTAGAAGCAACCCATGATTGCATTACATTCCTATAGACGATGAAGGTGAGCCCGTCCAAAAGATGTTGAGGATTGATGATTAGGAGCAGGGATACTTGCTGAATTCCCAAGCAAGAAACTCCCTAATTTGTGCAGTATCCGAGAAGGAATACTCAAATGTGCATGTGTTCAAAGGTGTTAAGAAGATGTGAAATACTCCAACAGTAAAGTACGAGGGTTCCACCTAGGTAAAAGAAACATACTCAATCTTCTTACCCCCCAACAACATGGAAGCAAACAAAAACATACAAAGTATGTTTAACAAATTTCAAGCCAAACTGAACGAGCTAAGGTGTCTCAGAAGATATTATGATAATTATGACCATATTAATAAAATCTTACGCAGGTTACAGCCCCTAAGGACGACCAAGAGCCTGGACAACATGTCTATTGAATAGCTTATAGGGATCCTAAGGTGCATGAATTGTTCTTGGTTCATAACAAGGTCAGATCAGTCCCCCCAGTTATGTTCCAAACAATTCCAGTTGCCCTCTCTATCCCAATATCCAGCAAAGGTGATTGGATGGCATTTAACGCAGCATCTCTTGCCCTTGATTTTCCTTAAACACATAAGAAGCCACATAATAAATTTCAATAAGATAGGTAGCAAAATATTATAATGTACTCAAAATTCGTGTGAATAAAATGACAGAAAGGAGGCTAAATCGAAACACAATGCCGTTGCACTTTAATATTACAAAAAGGAAAAACAGAAAGTGTAGAAAAGGTTAAAAATTGTATTCAATCAACCAGAATATACTTGCATTATCATAGAATATACTGTGAAATAAGTTAGTTATATAAATGAGGAAGCAACCTTAGAAATATGTAAGGAACAGGTACAGAAAAATTACTTAACAAAAGTATTGCAGAAGGAAATCTGTTTAACATGCAGAACTTCGGGGATCTGCACCAACCAATGGCTAAGAGGCCCTCTCTTACAAAATGACAACATATATCCTTCCCCATCAATGTTCGTATTTATATATTGGCAAGGTGCATTAATCAAACCATCTCAGATAACTAACTGATATAACTGACACAGCTATCCATACATACCAGTTGCAGTTCCTATCCCCATTAGTGAAGAACCAGCATTGGCCATGATAGCTCGAACATCAGCAAAATCTACATTCACAACCCTGGTATCTGCAATAATTTAGTAAAGACAATGAATATTAAAGATTTTACAGAAATATATAATCAATTTTAAACCATGGGCAGAATCAACAATTGGTCTGCTTGTTCAAACATTTTTTTAAGAAAAAAGTACATTTTTTAATAAAATAGTCATTTATTAGCAATTTTATAAGTTTGGGTGAACTTATTTTAAAAAGTAGAACCAGATTTTTAGTTGCTTGTAAACAAACAGTTTTCTTCCTTTTTACAATCACTTTCTTTAAGCACAAACAAACAGACCCAATATATAATCAGAACAATCTACAAGTTGGATGGCCAGTTTTTGTTTTATCAACATATGATTTCATGCGGAAAAAATAATCAAACAAATAATTGACTGAGTTCTGACAATTTTAAATCGACCTGTCAAACAACTTTGTGCCCTGTAGTCAAAAACAGGGAAACAAATACTTCAAAATAGTAGTCATGTCATGTCATATTCATGTTAAACATGTAGTCATGACAGACACTTCATGAGAACTTGAATACTCCTAGCTGCATTTTACTTGTACTTTCAAACTTCAATACCAACACAGATGATATAATAATTTGATAAATTGGACAATTTTATTATTGTACACTGACCTGTACATGATTTTATAACAATATTTAAGACAAGTATTTTACGTCAATTTTAGATGTATTACGGTTGTGTTGTAGACATAAACAGTGATTTTTAAAATTTATCATATTTCTCCTGACTTTGTTGTATCTTATCTGTGTCCAATGTCATATTCAAGCCTTCAAGACCACAAAACAGATGTCAGCACAACAAACTATAAGGTTGCAACGTACCCTTTTCATTCACCCTTTTGCATTTACATCTTTACAATCAATTTTTCATAGGAACAAAAATATGAAGGAAAATAGCAATGCAAGTGTTAGCGTTCAAAGATAGCTAACAATATTTCATACCGTAATAATATCAGATATGCCGCGAACACCCTGTCGAAGAATATGATCAGCCAAATTGAATGCTTGACTTACAGGGGTAGACTGAGAAACTGCCGTTAGTAACTTGTCATTTGGAATAACTATAAGTGTGTCTACATTATCTCTCAAGGCTGTAATTCCTTCTTGGACTTGAATAGCTCTCTTTCTTCCTTCAAATGAGAAAGGGGTGGTGACAATACCAACCGTCAGTACACCCATTGACTTTGCTATACCAGCAATGATTGAAGCTCCACCTGTGCCGGTTCCCCCACCCATTCCAGCCTGTAAAAGTTAATTGCAATTTCCAAGCTTAGTGAAATATACGAATAAAGATCAATTTAAGGAGCTACGAGCAAGACTGTTCCAGATTTTGAACATTTCACATATTTTAAGATTTCAAACTGTATATCAAGAAAAACACAGGTTGCTAATCATTAAAAACTAGAATAGTAAATACTTCTTATAAACCCCACCCCTATCCTTTTGAAATAAATTTCCCAAACAACCAAGTTTTTACTTGATATTAATTGTACCAAGTAAAATTAAGGCTTAACATTTGGTTCCTATTTTTGTTGATTTTATTCAATTTGGTTCCTATTTTCGTTTTATATTCAATTAGGTCCTTATTTTTGTCAAATTGTGGTCAATTTAGTCCTTTTCACTAACTGTGTTTAAATAGTTAACGTTTTTGAACAGTACATGCCACGTGTCAGCTCCTAGTTTTTTTGATTTTTTTTTAATTTTTTTTTAATTTTTTTAATTTTTTTTTTAATTTCAGAAAAAGTGTCCACGTGTCAAGTCACACTTGTGCCACGTGTTAGTTTCTGCTAGTATTCTTTTTTTTTTGTTCAATTTAGTCTCTATATTCGTTATTTTTATTCAATTCAATTCCTATATTCGTTATTTTTGTTTAATTTAATCCCAAATTTTGTTAAAATAAAACCATTTAATTTTTAAAATTGACATTATTATTACTTATTTATTAAATTTAATTATAAATTGTAATATTTAATTATTAATTGAATATAATTTTTAGATTCAATTGTTAAATAGAATATAATTAAAATATAATTATTAAAATTTTAAAAATATATATTAACCTTTGTAAAATTTACATTTAAATTTAAAATATTTAATATTTTTATTGCATTTTAGATATTAAAATCTAAAATATTTTATATGTAAATGTTAATTTTACAAATATTAGTTTATTTTTCTAAAATATTTTGAATATTTAAAACATTTTTATATATCAATTTTAAAAATATTTTAGAGTATAAATATTAGAAAAAAAATTAATAATTATATTCTTATAATATTTTAAATAATTATATTCTATTTAGAAATTAAATATAAGAATTTATTCAATTTATAATTAAATTTAATAATTTATAATTAAATTTAAAAAATAATAAATTTAAAGGTCAATTTTAGAAAAGATATTAATATAATTTGTATAAAAGATATTAAATTTAGTGTCGATTTGAAAAGGACAAAATTGATTTGTTTTAATAAAAATTGGGACTAAATTGAACAAAAATAATGAATATAGGGACTAAATTGAACAAAAAAAATAATACTACCACAAATTGACATGTGGCACAATCGTGACTTGACACGTGGACCATTTTTTGAAATTAAAAAAAATTAAAAAAATTAAAAAATAAAATAAAATAAAAATTAAAAAAAAATTAAAAAATTAATAAAAAAAAAATCAGGAGCTGACACGTGGCATATACTGTTCAAAAACGTTAACTATTTAAACACCGTTAGTGAAAAGGACCAAATTGACCACAATTTGACGAAAATGAGGACCTAATTGAACATAAAACGAAAATAGGGACCAAATTCAATAAAATCAACAAAAATAGGGACCAAATGTATATTTAAGCCTAAAATTAAATTCAACATTATAAGAATAACAAACTTTTACGCCCTTTTTCCCTTTAACTATCTTGGTCATATTATATTGAACTACTAGCTTACAAACACGTTTGATATAAAAATCATCTGTTTTCATTTATATATTAAGCTTTTAAGAAGGACAGTCCGGCTATGACAAAGTGCTTAGAAATCGAATTCTAGTTGTCAACTTTTAACTCAAATAAGTATCATCAGATATGAAAATCTCTAATAATGAGCCTCCACTTAACAAGGAATAAGGAGGATCGGGTGCTTCGAGGTCCTGAACTAGCCTCAAGTCTGATTTGTGCAACAGAAGAGAATGATTCAGACTTTTGGATAGAAATTCAGACTCCTTTTTGGTAGAGATAAGGCAGAGAAAATAGAGAGGGAAAAGAGTGCAAGGTGAGAGTGAAGTGTTGTTTTGTGGCAAAAAAAAGAGGGTTCTCGGAAAAAGAAAAAGCAAAAAGGGACTCTCACATACCATAAACATTTATGTATTTAACTAATTTATTAACTTTCTAATAAAGTGGTACGAAAATAAATAAGAATAAAATAAGATTAATACAATATTATTATTTTACAAAATTTGGTAATAAAATAATGCCCTTTTTTTTAGTTTTGTTTTTCGACAAAAATCATTGTTAGAAATTTAACAGATAGATAACATGATGTAAAAATTATTACAAATTATTAATAAAATGTTAAAAAAAATTAGGTAACAAAATTCGTCAAAAGAAGATTAGTGAGAGATGAAGCGTAAAATTAACACCAAGTTCTTAACCAAGAAAAGAGAAAAGCAAAATCACGTTTCATTTGCAGCAACGCAATTAAGCGCTTCACATTTTTCTTCTTTAACGCGATTTTGCAGTGTATCCCACGTGTGTTCGATTCGAAAGCACAGCATAGCCCCTCCCATGGTCTGAAATCCAATTCCGTAAATACCAAATACTTCATCCTTCTTCTTGTATTCCACCATTTCCATATTCACACAATGAACAGGTATGAATGATTTTTTCGGATATTTCAATCACTCTTGTTTCTTCGTATGCCAGCATGAGAATGTGGTTTATAGTGTTTATTGTGCTTTTCTATCTTCCTATTTGAGCTTCTGTGTTGGGCTGTGACT
>Ga0214544_1002379_pt1 | contig 39631 bp, 16 predicted proteins | sample CNSS3metaG_FD_160074 | JGI IMG/M metagenome (GOLD analysis project Ga0214544, IMG submission 160074) | Root nodule microbial communities from cowpea collected in UCLA plant growth center, Los Angeles, California, USA - CNSS3 | ecosystem: Host-associated > Plants > Roots > Nodule | place: USA...
AGAGTCTTCAAATATCCAAGTTCAATTTTAATTATTTAGGCAAAATTTAATTTCATACAAAAACCCAAATTATGAATTTATTCATTAGTTTAAATTAGTCACTAATTACGCAAATATTTAGTATACATGAGTCTATTGGGAAACGATATCCCGGTCTTACCGGTTACTACTTGCGCGACTTGGTATACTTGCCAAAGTCTTAACAAGTTTCTTCAAGGAACTCACCAAGATGGGGGTCAGATTAGTGTTATGTGGAAATGATTCCAAGGTAGCGGTAAAAGGACATGGAACAATCCGACACATGTAAAAGGATGAACGAGTTGGAGAAATGATAGGATGTAGCTCAAGGGATGAGCACAAGCAAGTGAAGAAGTCGACAAGAAGGTTGAGTGTCTTAAATCAATCTAGTAGCATGGAAAGGTCGTCAAGACATGCGGATAACTCGGAAAGCTTCGCAGAGAATGTGGAGATCTTAGATAGCCAAAAAGGGACTTGGAGAGCTCGATAGAGCATGTGGAGAGATTGGTGGAGTATGAGGCCAACTTAGATAGCTCGGTGGAGTATGTGAAAAGCTCGGTGGAGCATGAGGCCAACTTAGTTAGCTTAGTGGGAAGTCCGAATAGCTTGATTAAGTTAGCGGAGCAAGTGGAGTGCCCATATCGTTCAAGGGAGCTAGTGAACATCTTAGAAAGCTTAGTAGGGAGCCTATGTAGCTTAGTAAAGCGTCCAAGTAGCTCGGATAACTCAGCGTGAAGTGTGGATAGCTCAAATCTTGAAGAAGACGAGTTTGTCATTAAAAGGTAAGTGCTTGCAAAAGGGGTTTTGCAACAAAAATTTGAAAAGGAAGTTAAAGGCAATGTAGAGCTACAAGCAAGCTTAAAGAGAAGAAAGCAGGTTTCACACAAGTGGCGTCTGGAACTTGAACAAGAAGTGATAAGTTTGCAAGAGCAAATGCATGCCGAGAAGGATCTTAGAGTTGTACTAGAGGTGCAAGATGAGAAGTGACGACTTGAAATAAATGATGAGTTATGTGTGAAGAAGGCGTGGGAATTGTCTGATCTCTTAAAAAGAGCTCGGCCTATTAAGAGGAACCCGATTAATGACAAGTCGGCCATAAAAACAATAAAGAACCCAACAAAGGGCAAGTCAACCAAGGTTAAGATGAAATCAGCCAAAGGAAAGTACAAGTCGGTCACAGACAAAGAGAAGTTCAAGTCAGTCGAAGAGGAAAGCAAGTCAGCTATGGAGATAGTGAAGAACCCGACTAATCATGAAAGGAGCAAGCACGGTGTGGTGGAGAATCAACCGAGAAAAAGTGAAAGAAGGAGGTATGGAGCTCGAGTACGCAAGATGCAAAGAGTAGATAGTTGATATGTTCAGACAACTATTGCCTACAACATAGTTTCAGGAGTTTAGGAGATTGCTCGGTATGAGAGAAGAAAAAATTTAAGATTATGGACGAGTTTTGTTAGATAATCTTTAATTATTATTAGGTGGTTTTTATGTGCAATATAATAGGGTAGTTATATTAATTGTTAGGTGTAGTTATTATCAAACAAATTTAAGTTAGTTTTTATTTTAGTTAGTTATAGTAGTTAAGATTTAGTTTGGTTTGTTAATATTTGGTTAAAGTGGTTATTTTGATGCACCATGAGTGGCTATTTAAAGGCCTCACGAGTTGAATAAAAATTACGTAGCAAAGTAAGTTTATATTGTGTTGTGTGTGTCTCATTCTCAGCTTCTTGATCTCATGTGCGTGAGTTTATTTCAACAGTTCTTAGTCTTCACCATAGCAAGTACTCCATTTTTTACTTGTTCGGAGCTGCTGCAGTGTTAAACTTTATTATTGCAAGAAACACATTTTGTGGAAAAAAAATTTCGTACAATTTCAAGTAAGTGTAGACATGGATTGAAAAATCTAATTCATATCTATTTTAGATCCAAATATTAGATTATAGTTTGGATCCAAATCCATTTTATGTTGTAGAACAAAGTTGGACTTTTTTTAAATTCAAATCCAAATATTTGGATCAAGATTTAAATCCAGATCCAAATATTTGGATCATGTTCAAAATCCAAAATCCAATTTTTATAAAAGAAATTTAAATTGAATTTTCTAAAACTTGTGTTGTCAACCTGACCCAAACCGTCTCGATCCTCTCGACAGTGTCCAACCAGTCCTTACCCTCGGCTCCGACTAGCCGATCCCTCAACTCCAGCCATGTCACAACCTTCAACACAATCCAACCCATCTTGATTTCATGCCCATGTTGGCTAGTCTCAACCTTTCGGTCAAGACCAGCTCGGCCGAATAATTAGACCGTGTTTCAACTAGGACCGACTCAACCGACTTTTGATTGGTGCTGACTTGGCTTAATTCAACTGAGTTTCAGTCCGGGCCGTCCCGAATTTGGTCGAATTTTGAACAAAGTCGACTCAATTGATTTTGACTAGAACCGACTTGACCTTATTCAGTCGAATTTGGGTTGTGGTTGGCTCAACCAAATTCTGCCAAATTTTAGCCCTTCACCTTCAGCCCATCTCAACCATTAGTTTGGTTCAACCTTGTGTCCAGATCGGTCAAGCTCTACTTTCAGCTAGGGTCGGCTCATCTCTATCTTTGGCACAACTGACCATCGACGCGAAATGATCCATCTCGACCTCTAGCTCGGGTAGATCGGGTTTGACCTTCGACCTAGACCAGCTTGTTTCGACCTTCAACCCAGGTTGGACCATTTCAACCTTCGGCATACGTCGGTCTAACTCAACCTTCTATCTGAGTTGGCATGTCTGAATTTTCAACCCGGTCGACTTGACCTTAAAAGTGATTTCTATCGAAAGAAAAATATGTTATATTTGTTTCTTATAAAATAAAAGGTGCTATATTTTAAAAATTCGTTATTTTTAATTTTGTATAACATATTTTCAAAATATATTTTTTGAGAATTTGATAAAAAATAGCTAAAATATATTTTTTATTTTTTTCTTAAATTATGATTTAATTTTTATAAACTATTGGATTAATTTTGATTTATTAAATTTTAATCAAAGAATTAACTAAATTTTGAAAAATAATTAATAATAAATAGATCATTAATCCTTAATAAAATTAAATTGATGAAATTATTTTTTAACTTTTGTTTTTGGTAAATTGTGGATTTAATTTTAGATATATAGAATGAGTGTTAAATTGTTTTCCACCCATTATATATATATATATATATATATATATATATATATATATATATATATATATATATATATATATATATATAAACGATCAGCAAACAGTTATAATAAACTATTCATTATAAATCATGTAGTTATGTAAACCTAATCAAAAGAGAAGATAAAAATTGACTTTGTATAGTGAAATGTGTTCATTTCAGCAAAATGGATCCATTAAAACACTGATAGCAACTGGGAAGGGTATTATAAGGATCTCATACCTTAAGTGTGCCACAAACTTAGAATGAGGAAAGCTGTTCTTAGTCTTCACAAGAGCAAGTACTCCATTTCTTACTTGTTGGAAGCTGCTGCAGTGTTAAACTTTATTATTGCAGGAAACTTATTTCGTCCAACAAAATTTCTTACAATCTCAAGTAAGAAAGAGGCTATATAGGTAGACATGGCATGGATATAAGGTATAGAGAACGGAACAAAATATATACCTGTCTTATTGGGATTGGATGATCCAGTATTTTACTTGTCACTATTCGAAATCGTAAGCAATAAACTGAAAGTGAAGAAGAGAGGAAAAACTGAGAAGAAAGCTGAGAAGAAAACTGAATGTTGGTAAACTTAGTTTAAAATATGCATGATGGTGTAGTCTACCTGAAGAAAACCCAGTAAAATGGCACGGACAAGAAAATGGGGAAAGCATAACAACAAAAAATATCTTCACTTCTCTCTGAAAGGGGTCATCTGTTGTTTGTAACCAAACACAAGCTAGAGTATTTTTCTTTACTCACCACACTTGCGTACTATTTAAAAAGGAGAATAAGATTTAATTTAATTGATTTCTTATTTTGATATCTGTTTTGCTTCTGGTTATCTGAGAAAAGGTATAATTAATTTCGTCCAATAACTCCGAGTACTTGGTTGGTCGAGAGAGTGACTCATGCACCTTTTGACTGTCACAAATGAAAAAAAAAAAAAAAACAAAATTTTAACTCGCATTTAAAACGTGGAAAGAAAGAACAAACAATGAAGAGTGAGCGTCGTTGGATTTGGATGGGACTTAGCTGTTTGGGTAAAAAATTCTGAATAAACCGAACTTGGGTGGTGAAGAGGAACAATGCTATCGCTGTCGTGTCGGAAGCAGGTTCTTGTCACTGTCCAATGCTTCAGGAAATTCAATTGGAAAGGTACATAAGTGGGTGGAGCCACCGACTCGGCTTAGAATTAATTCAACCATTATGTCTTTCTTTAAAGATATAGATTTGGGTTGGAGTCTAAAGATGAATGTGATTAGATAAATATGTGTTTTTTTATTGATGAAATGGGTAAAAACGAATAGATTAGTGGATGAATTTTGTGAAAATTCAGTGATCTAATAGATAAAAATTAATTATAATAAATAAAAATTAAAAATTACTGAATTACTTTTGATGATAAAAATATAATGAAAAGATTAAAAATATTAAATTTTAAAACAGAACACACACAACACAAATCAGCACCGATTAGTTGGGTTTTCTTACTCTCACACACTCCACATAACACACATCACAACAATACACACAACACATACCGATATCGGTTAGCTAATCAGTGTTCTCGCACACCACACCACACACATCAGAACTAGTTAACTAACCAATTTTGTTACTCACAATACACACAACACAACACACTTGTTTACCCTGCACACCATGTCAAAATGAAGAAGTGAATCACGTCAAAGTTTAATGTTACATGAAGGGACAAAATCATAAAATCATATTTCATCCACCAAAATCTTCTCATCTTGGTGAGATGGGATTATCAACCTATTTTTCAAATCCACACTTTTCCTCTCTCTCAAATCAGCTGAAAGGAACGTAAGGTAACCTGTAAATCTGTCCCAAATCAATACAATTGAAGTCACTCGTCCAGCGATGGTCCACTCGCCTAGCGAATTATTCACCACTTGCCTAGCAAATTAAGTCGCCCAACGAGTTGCAGAAAAATTGATAGACATAGAGTTTTTATTATTCAAGTTTAGACTTGTTAGTAAGATATTACAGTTTGTTACAAAAGTTATGAATGCTAGAGTTGGAATGAGAAATATATTGTTTGGTGGTTTTTGCTGTGAATTGAATCATGAATATCAATCCTAGTGAAGATTCTATCATATATTCTTTCAAATCAAATTAATTGTTTTTATTCGTGCGTTTTACTACCTTGTTAGTTTTAAACTTATTTTAATTTCATTCAACAAAATGTTTCATTGTTTGAAAATTCTTAACCTTCATTACTAAATAAACAAATTTTTTATTAAACCACATTAGTCTCTTGGAGAACAATCTTGAATTTTCCACTATATTACTTGTGCGATTTTGTAGACTTGCTAATCTTGTACCAGTTTTGTCTCTAGTAATAAAATTCTTTCACAATAATAATTAAGAAAGTGTGAGAGGGGAAAGAAAAGAGGTTGGAGAACAAAGAGATTTATGAGCATTGGTTTATAAAAGGAATTATGTTATGTTATGATCATAGGCTAATGTTTTGAGAATTATGAATCTTAAGATTTTATGATAGTTTTCTGGATTACGTAGAAAAAGTTACAAAGTATTTTACATATGATATGAAATAATGAGTTGTTAGATGTGTGATTCTTTTATTATGTTTTCTTCCAAATATGTTTTTTTTTTCAAATCCAAATTATAAATTTAGGAATTTCTCCATAAAATTTATAAATTCTAATTATAAAATTTAGAGATTTGATGTTTTCACGCCCTATGATCAGATTGATGGATGATTTTCGCTGCATGCTACTGTAGATTAGTTTGTCATTGTAAATTGGGAAAAGCAATTTCATATATGGCTGTGTGAATAAGAGTGCATTATAGAAATTAAAGAATTGGCACGAGTACATTTCTTGAATTTGATTAAGATTAATGAGGTCAAATCAAATTTTAACACCAATTGAAATTTATTTGGAACTCATGCTTTGTTATTATTAGGATACGCATTATGAGTGTTAAAGTAAGTTGATACGTGTGAGTTGGGTTGACTAATCACAAATTGGATTAAAAATGAATGAATCTAATTCGATTCACTTTTTTGTAAGTCAGATGATAAAACGCATAGTTTGGGCATTCTGCTCGTTTCTGTTTTCCTATATATATTTGTACCATTTCCTTCTATCTACACAATTTTGTAATACTTTTCGTATGCAAGCTTTCTCTTTCCGCATTTATTGCAAAGTGCTCTTCTCTCTCCTCATTAACTCTCTCTGTTTCAACGTAAGCATCATCTCTCTCTCAATTCACTTTCTCTCACCATGCACATACATATCACGTAACATGGTATCAGAGCTCTTTGTATTCGTATGAAGAGCTCTGCTGTGCACTCATTTTTTTCTTTTCCCAATCTTTTCTTTTCTTGCTTTGTTTGCACCTTTTCTTTTGCAGCATGTCTGAGCAAAATTCTGTCGTCCAAGATCAACCCCAAACCATGCAAGAACAGTCCATGCACAACTTTCTTTATCTTCATCCGAACGAAAATCCAGCAACGACCTTAGTCTCTCCTGTTCTTGATCCTACAAATTATCACTCATGGAGTAGATCCATAATCACAGCCTTAAGCGTGAAAAATAAAGTTGAGTTCATCTATGGCAGTGTCCCTCAACCTGTTAAAACATATACCTCTTACTCCTCTTGGAACAGGTGCAATAACATGGTAGTATCTTGGATTGTTCATTCCGTTTCTGTGCCCATTCGCCAAAGCATCATTTGGATGGACGTTGCTGCAGACATTTGGAAAGATTTAAAGACAAGATTTGGCCAAGGTGATCTTTTGCGCATATTAGATTTGCAACTTGAAGCCTATTCTCTTTGCCAAGGTGAATTAACAGTGACCGAGTATTTTACCAAACTTCGGGTTTTATGGGATGAGTTAGAAAATTTCAGGCCAGACCCCATTTGTTCTTGTCCAACTAGGTGTTCTTGCAAGATTTCTTCTATCATCGTTCAGTGGGAGCAGAATGCCCAAACTATGCGTTTTATCATCATAAATTTTACGATTTGACTCATCTCATCGCTAGTTGGTGAATTGGCTCACTAACTCATAAAAATAAAAAGTATTTTTTAATCATTTTCAAATATTAAAATTTGTAGAATGAAAAAATTTTGTCCTTTTCGAATAATGAAATTTATAGAATTTCAAAGATATCAAAAAATGTAGATAACTGCAATGAAATCAAAGTTTTTTTTTTTCTGGTTCAAAGATAAAAATAGGAATTTTAAAAAATATGTAAGTTGCAGGTTAAGTTTATCCAACCCGACTCAAATCCACATAATCCATAGGCTAAGTGAGTTCAACATTTTTTCGTTCATAATCAAAAAATATTTTAATTTCTCAATCAAATCTCAAACATATGGGAGAGCATATTCATTAACATTGACATGTTTTATACGCGTGTTTTAGATCAGAAAGGTAATAGTCCTATGTCATGTGAATATATTATTGGAATTGAATGAAAAAAACATGCATAATCATATTTAATTAGCTTTTTGGACGACATGCACAATTGCAAATTGAAAGAAAAATAAAACCTCTGATAGTTAGTTTTATATCCTGGTGCATCATGTTTATTTTACGTAAGGTACCTTTTCCCTCTCAGAAATAGAAACAAAATTCAATTGCATATTCTTATAAATATTCAATCATTTTTTAAAGATTCAGTTTTCAACAATTAATCAATTTAATTAATAAATATCAGCATAATATAAATCTAATTAAAATATTTTTTATGACTTTAAAATTAAATAAATGAATTTATTGTATGAGTTTAAAGTTCGCCTGGTCTATATAAATTACATGTGGAGTTCTTATAATGTTCATACGTCAAATTATAAAAATTTAAGTTAAATAAAAAAAAAAGAGTCAAATCCATATAGATTTTAATACAAAAGTTTAACAAATATGCTTCAATTTTAAAAATCATAAAAAATGAAAAAAGACTTTAAAATATGTGTGTTTTTTGAAATCAATTTAGAAGGTAGAGTGAATGAATTTGGAAATAAATTTTATGGAAGTTAGTGAGTGATTTGAATGAAATGATATATTAAAAAAATTGTTTTAATAGATATAATTTGAAGATTACCAAAATACTCATCCATGATGATAAAAATAAAATAAAATAATTATTAAATGAGATAAAAACATTAAAATTTAACAATATTTTAATTATTACATATATTTATATATTTTTATTATTATTAAATATTATATATATTAATAATTATTATATATATATATATATATTATTTTTTAACAATATTTCAATTATTATTAATTATTATAAATGTAAGGCCCTCTTATTTTAGTCCTTATATTCAAGGGGCTATCCCAAAGGTAATGGGTCTAAGGGCTGACCCATAGGGTGTCCAAGGCTCCTAAGGCAGTCAAACCCCTCTCATTTCTGCCATTCTTGTAAAAACGGTTCTCACACACTCTCCTTTTCTCCACATAGGCTCTGCTAGGGTTTAACCCCAATCTTGGTCCAGTGAGCTCAATCTCGTTTCTTGCTCCGTGTAAGTATTCTACAACTCATACTTCTTCTTTCCAAACATACTCTCGTATCTCCCAGTTAGGGTTTCGTAGTAAACTCGTTTTAAACTCACTCAGCTACTTTTTCCAGCTCTTAATTTGTTCCTAGAGCTACCTGTGCTCCACAGTTCGGGTGTTGAGGTTCTCGTCTAGAATTGTCCAGGTAAGGGGAAGTTAGGGTTTACTGTTTTATTTCGTTTTCCAACCTGCTTTGGTTTTGTTTCGTGAGTTTGATGTTTGGTTGCCATTAATATTGCTTGGGAGTTGTTAAAAACATGGTTTGGTCTGATTGGATGCATGTGCCTACGCGAACAGTGGCAGATTCTGGTTTTCTCGCCCAAGCGAGTGTGTCTCACTTAGGCGAGATTAACAGTGACTCGCCCATGCTGCTTGCTCGAGCTATTGCTCAGGAGACGATCTCCTGTTTTGAGCAAGAGCCCATCTCGCTCAGGCGAGGAGGTCTCGCCTAAGCGAGAGAGCGCGACAATGCCACTATTCCTGATTTAGAGCCCTCGCCTAGGCGAAGGGAGCTCGCCTGAGCAAGGGAAACCTCTCGCCTGAGCAAGGCCCTTCTGGTTGAGCGAGAGGCTGAGCGAGGGATATGTTTGCTCTTTGGTTTCTTTGTTTTTGGATATTGATCATATGTTTGGACTGATTATGCCTTTTAAAGTATGAATTGAGTGACTTTGTGTGAATATGATGAATGATGGTTTGTGGCTTATGAGTTTAACATGATTTGAGTATGATGTTGTTAAGTGAAAAATGGTAAGTGCACCGGTCGCACGTAGCAAGTAATAAATATCGTTCTCTCCACAGGGACTTGTGCAACACATGACAACTATCACAATTCACAACTCAAATAGATAACAAAGCTCACAAAAACACAAAGAAACTCTTTTTGGTATTTTATCAAACAGTTGGTGTGCAACATAAATTTAACATAGATTATATACAATTGTCAAGACTAGATTTCATTCACTTTATTCTCATGCATTCAAAAACATCTCAATTCCAATTTCATGCCAAAATCAACACACAAAAATACTCAAATCCTATTCCTAGCAACTTTGAGTCTATGATAACTCATCAAATTTCAATTCCTTGAATCCTCAACAAGTCAAATCATGCATTAAGTTCAAGAGTCTTAAGATTACTAATGAATCATGTTCTATCCCTAGATACAAGCTCCATTAGGCATTCAATTTCAGTTCTAGGTTCAAAAGACATTTTCCAACACCTCAAGAACCACAAATCATGCTTGGGTGGCCAAACCAAAGCAAGCATTAAGCATGGAAATCAAATGCTAACATAGAAATGGAAAAGCATATGGATTAACATCACAAAATACACAAGAATTTAGTTCATTACATCTAATCTCAACAAATAGGTTTAGTTCTCCATGGTGGAGAACCTAGGTTTTACAAATTAGAGAGATAGGGAAGAGATGGAAACCAAAAAGAAGATGCAAGCCCTCTCCCAAGGTTCTTAGCAGCTGCTCCATGCTCCAATTGTGTCTCCCCTTCGCATCAACACCTCCAATTTGTAACCCATCTTCCTCTCCAACCCCAAAAGGGGGAAAAACCACCATGAATGGAGGAAAAGACCCAAGGAGGAGTGGGAGAGTTTCCCAACACCCCTAGCAACCTCCAAGAGGCTCTTCAAGCACCCAAAAGTGTTTCTCTATTGTGCAAAATGAGGAATTGCCAAACCCTCGCGAGAAACAAGTTTAAAAACCCATTTTTCGACATGTCAGCGAGCCAGCGCTCAGCGTCCAAAAAATGCGAGAAGAATGGCGCTCAGCCTTGACTTCTGGCGCTCAGCGCTGGAAAATGCGAGAGGAATGAGGCTCAGCCTTGATTTATGGCGCTCAGCCTTGGCCAGTTTGACAACATTATGTATTTGAAGCACTAAGCGTGATTCTAGTGGCGCCTGGCGTGGGTATTTGCTTCAAAATCAATATTTTCTTGTCCAATCATGCTCCCTTGAGTTCTTGCTTGTTTTCTTCCACCACAAATGCTTCCTATTAACTTATTTAACACACTTAAAAGAGAGATTAGAGGCAAAACAAACATAAAACAACTAAAACATAAAACAATACAAAACACACTAAACTTAAGGATATAACAAGATAAAAGCTAAGAAAGAGTTGATTTATTCATGATAATAAACACACAAAAAGAGGTAAAATTGGACATTGTCAGATGTATGTATGGAATGGTTCATGGGATAAAGGTGGTAAACTGTGACATGGTTTTGGAATGGAAATTTATTGGAGGTTGGTTATAAATGTTGGCATGAGATTCATATGCATGGCTAGTACATATTGGATGGTTAAACATGAATTGTATGTGGTTAGGACGTAATTCTTTGAAATCTCTAGGTGAGATTTCAGGGTGGCGTCTCAGTTGGTCGGGACGTAATTCCATGACCCCTATTAGTGGGAGTTCGTGGTGGTGCCCCATCTATATAATTTAGTAAGGATTCAAGGTAAGGTTGTATTCTGACGCTCTAAGGAGTCAGTTAGTCTCACATAGAGCGGACTGGCTCTTGTGGTGAGACTAGCAGGAGGCTTGAAACTCATTAAGGGCTAACCTTGTGTGTGGGGGATTGAGACATTGTAACACTTAGTTCGGGAGTGAGCAGCTCGGGGGTGAGCAGAGAAATCCACCACAAGTGAAAGCATCCGCTGAATCCGACTAAATTATACGTATCCAGATGAGTCAAGTCTGAGTCTTAGTGTATTGTTTGCAAGTCATGACATGATTGGTTGACATATATTAATTTGCCTGTGAAATAAAATGTATCTGCATGATAAACTGTTTTATACTCTAGCTTACCCTTTTGCTTGTTTGGTTGCTTTGTATGTGGTTCTTCTACTTTTGTGATGATCATCAATTTATTTATGTGAGCAGATGCGAGAGGTACTCGAGGTCAACAGGGAAGGGATGATTCTGTTGCATAATCCGCTTGAACTAGATTCCGTTTATTTGGACTTTTCTCTAGGGCTATAACCCATGTAGCGTCTTACTTTTGGGTTATATTCTGAATTACTATTGACTCTTTTCTTTACGTGTCTATTGGCATCATGGTGTGTGTAAGACCCGGGAAAATTAAATAGTTATTTAATTAATTATTTAATTAGGACGGGTAATGAGAACATTTTAAATAATAAATGTGAGGAGCTATGACGTGGAAAAGTGCTAGCTTATGTGGTTGAGAGTATTTTGTTGTGTGTGAAGACTTGGGTACGAGTCCTATGTGTGTCACTTGGATGTTATTTAAATTATGTATTTTTATGTAATTATATATTGAATGCGTGGTGTGATGATAAATTCCTAGAATTGTAGGAGTTATCATGAAATATGGATTGGTTGAATGGTTTGGCCTTGGTTAGGTATGTGCATGAGTGTGGGTTCAAACCTTGATGAGAACTAAATAATTTCTTTTTGCCAAATTTTCCTTTTGCATGAATGTGAAAGGACTAGAAACCTAGCAGCCAAAGGAGAGGTAACCTAAGGGCTGGAAAATAGAGGGTTAATTGAACATTGGATTAGCATTGGTGTAATTCTTAATTAAAATTCGTGTAAGGCACTAAAAGGGTAATAAGTGAGAGTGATTGTGAGAGAGAAGGTCATAAGAAGAGAAAGAGTGCACTGTAAATTCGTACTCACCATAAGCAAGGGTTTTTCAGAGTTTTAGGGCTGATTGAGATAAGTGGTGGGGCTGAAATCACCAAGGATTGGACTGGAAACAAAGGCTAAGAAGGTTTTGTGAGGGGATAGGCATACAGATTCGAATTTGGCAAGGAATCCAGGTAAGGGGAGTTGTTTTCGATGCTTTAGATACCTATACATTGTATTGTGCTTTGGTGATTGAAACTACATGCCTTTCACCCGTTTTTCTGCACTGTTTAATTGGGTTTCTGGGTTTTTCCCAGAAACCGCCTGGCGGTTCAAGCCCTACCACCAGGCGGCTCATCAGAGATGAGCAACTGTTCTTATGTTGGGTTGAATCGCTTGGCAGCGATGAGTTCCTGCCAGGCGGCGCGACGCTGTTCGAGTTCTGGTTGATGATTTTGATGTTGTTTTGGGTGAATGTAACCAATTGCTGAGGTTCAGTGATTGTATACATATATATTTGTAATATTTTATTGTTTTGAATTGATATGTTGGAATGCTTGTGATTTTATTGGATTTTCGTGTGTGGGTAGTTTGGGTGGAAACCTAGGAATGAATGTAAATCTTGGGTGGTATGGGCTAATTAAGATGTAATTGGAAACATGGAATGCGAATAAAATGATATTGGTCAGAACGAGTGTTAAAAATGTTGTGAATGAATATGTGGTGGTGGTCGTGGGAGAAGAGTAGGGAGTTGAGATCTCAGAGTATGTAGGAAAATGTGAGATGAGGTCTGTATCTGATATGCTGCCTTGCGGCTCTATGCTGGCCGCCAGGCGATGGCGTGTAGCAGTCCAGGTGGGATGTTGTGCTATGGACAGTGCGAGAGGGGGAAGGAATATTTGGTGGAGTAGTTGGTACAGTGAAAACTAGAGAATTCATGAGTGAGGGGTTGGGGAAGCGAAGTAGCTTGAGTGGAGGATATTTAGGTGGAAAAGTGGTAGATTTTACATATATACATATAGTGAGTCGAAGGGAAGAGCGAAATTGTAAGTTATTGATGTCCAACAGGAAGTGAAAGCTTGGTCAGTTCAGTGTGTTAAGAAATTGGATGCTAGCAAGTTCATAGGAGGGATGGAATCGTTATGGTATGATATTATTCTTGTTACTTGAACAAAAGTGATTAGATGGATTAATCATTTTAAAAGTATAGGTACTTGATTATATGTACTAATGGATGGATTAACCACAAAGAGCCGTTGATATGAGAGTCCCTATTTAGTCATGAAAATGAGTTATCCAGTAAATTAGACTAACTAAGGTACCACAAAGCAGTAAGGTGTTGTTATGGTATGGTGCCTGGCGGTACACTGATACCCGCCAGGCGATGGATGTAATAGGAGAGCGCTTAGTATTGAGGTGCGCCTGGCGGCACGTCGAGCTCTGCCAGGCGGTTACGAGGAAACAGGGGGCACTGGAACGACGCTGGCGCCTGGCGGTGGGTGAATACCGCCAGGCGGTCTGAAGCAATTTCGCCTGGCGGCGCGTGGGCAGGGCCAGGCGAAAATACTGTTCTTCTTTGCTTTCTTGGTGTGTTGTTCAATTAACGATGATACTTTGCTTAGATCGGGAGATGTTGTGCCATGAGCGAGTAGGTTCATGGATGGCGAGTGACATGTGATGATATGAGCGGGGAGGTTCATATCCAGTTACTCTCACGTGGGGATACGAGCGAGGTAGGTTCGTATGTTCCGTGCTCACGTTGAGAGATGCCACGTGCGGGGAGGTACGGGGCTGGTGGATCACATGTGTTGGACTACGGGCGAGTAGGTCCGTAGAGCAGGACTACGAGCGGGAGGTTCGTAGAGGCAGGACCATGAGCGGGCAAGTTCGTGTGAGCATCATGTTCCCGAGTCCAAGGCTAACCAGTTGTGTGTTTTGAAGGCTACAAAGCCTTGGGGTTAAGGTCTTGGCCATGAAATAAGTAGAATTGATAAGTTGGGTATATGAGGTTATCTTGTATTTTATATATATGTTATTCTATTTTTACAGCTCACCCTTTCTTGTTTGTGTGTTTGTGTATGGCGATGATCATGTGATTCGTTGCACGGGAGCAGATGTTGGCACAAGTGATGCTGAGGATGTCCAGGCGACGGAGTGAGGGCCAGCAGTGGGATTAGAGCTAGGATTTTACTCATGTGTATTTTATGTTTTAAATACAAGACTTGGGAACTTATAACATTATATGGATTTAGTTATGAATTTTGGCTCGCTAGTTTAATGAATTTAAATTTTCCCGCGTTGGGATTTTTATCGAGATAACTATTATTATAATTATTTCTTTTTTTATTTATTTTAAGTAATATTCTTTAGGGATGTTACAGTGTACCCTACTTCAAGTATGTTTTCGCTGGTTAAGTGTAAGGAGTAGCGGCTTTACTCCAGGATCTTGTTTCCTTTACTATTTTGTGTAATGTTTTATTTAATTATATTATATTTTAAAAGGGACGTTACAATAAACATATTAATTCTTAATAATATTTATTTTACATGTATTTTTAATTATTATAATTTAATATATTATTATTATATTTTTAATAATATTTTAATTATTATAAATAGTTATAGATATTTTAATTTTTATATATTATTAATATTATTATATATATATAAATAATAAATTATAATATTAAATAATATATATAATAAATAATATAATAATATATATTTATATTTATATATATAATTATATATATATATATATATATATATAATCTATATTAATATGTGCAACAAAATTTAAGGATAAAATAGTAAAAAGTGAATGAACCAATGTAAATCTTTTTATTTGAAGCGAGATCGAATTATCTGATTGTTTTGTAAATCCATCTGCGCTTTTCATCATTGATCTTTTGAAACGAACATAATTTGATATAACTATCCATGTCTTCAAATTTATTTCTATAGTTATATGAATATAAACGAACACAGCATTAGGAAACGGTTCAAAAATCAATAAAAACGGATAAAAAGCTGAAAAAGCTTAAACGTACATCATTTTAAAATAAATTTATCAGAGAAATGAAAAATAACAAAATATTTATGATAATCTATATATAAACTTATTATTATTGATAAATATTATTAAAGGTTTATTTTTAAAATTTCATTTTAAATATAACAACATTCTATCTTTTATATTATTTTATATTATATGTATATATAGTAAATTGTAAAAACTTATAAAATTATTTTTAATTGTACAATTGTGATACTTTGTTTTATTAATATATTTTCAATTTTTCATTATTATAATAAGTTTGTTAAGAACAACTCGTTCTTAATTCAACCATAATTAAATCAATAAATTTAAAACCGGTTTCTTGATTAGTGGAGCATTAAAACATGTTGTACTTTTATCACTGTTTCATTTTATCTTTGTTGACTTAGAGCATGTTTTCTCCCATACCATTGCCAGCTGTTTCGTTCAACATTATTCAGAAGGCAAGACCTTACTGGTCACTACAATATAACAACATATGCTTTCATATTGAATAAGTTTTTTTTATTATTATTAAAGATATATATGGTTAATTATTTTCCATTTTTTTCTTCATAATCACTGTAGTTTCAATCATTTTCATATTTTTTATTGAAATCGTTTTAAATTTATTTTCAAATTAATATTTTATTTGTCTCATTTAAAATCATATATTCCTCAATAATTTTGGATTCATAATTTGGGAGAAATGTTTGATGAAAAGTTGGTACATATTAACTGAATTGGAAGGCAGTGTCTGAACATAACTTTAATGTCAGTTGTCATGAACTACTAAAAGTAAGGATAATGATACAATGTCTCATTTATGGATAATGATACAATACTTCAGATATTTGACTCCAATCTTATCTATTTACGTAGTATCCATTATTTTAATATTTTTTAATATGAGAAGAACAGTGACGCGTGAGAGAAGCTCGAGTAAATGTTGAGGTTGGGATACACGCACTGCAGAGGAAAAGTAAGAAAAAAAGAACTGAATGTTGCGGTTTAAACTAAAGGCGAGTGTGCGGTTTAGGGAAAAGCGAGAGCGAGAGTGCGGTTTTGGGAAAGAATAACAAAGGTGGATCGCTGTCATAGCTTCATCGACAATTGGAAGCCCTAATTTTGGTGTTCTTCTTCTTCAAATCAAAAGGCAATTTGGTATGTTTTACTACCCCTATCTTGGTCGAGCAGGGTGAATATGAAATTAGAAGTTTGCATACTACCGCAGTATTAGGACCACTAAGAACGACTTGATTGATATGCTTGCTCCTGAATCAAGGCCATGAATCATCATCGAACAACTTAAATAACTAATTGGAATTGATTCATGGTGATGGAAATATTTGTATGGCCTTTGGATTGTGTCCAAACCAGATTTCATGTTATAATACACTTGAAAAGCAGTTCCAGTACTGCCTGTACAAAAAGTTCAACGTAAAAAAATACTTATGAAATTACAAAAGGACACTTAGCATGCAGAGGTATTTGCGCCATGCCGCCACTGGGTTTCATGACACAATATTTTGTGTGAGGTTGACCAAATATCAAACTCGAGGGTCTCATCTGGTATATATCAAGTTTTAAATATTCATTAAGCACACGTTAACCTCACATAAATTAGGAAACCTAATATTTTTTTTTTTGCCGACCAGGACCTTAACACCAAATTTGGTACCTTGATCAGGAGCAATCATATCAATCAAGTCGTTGGTAGTAAACATTATCCTAAAAGTAAACATTGTACGTTTTTTTTTTCCAAGTTAATAGTTGCACGTTTTTTATGTTTACCCACTTTCTGTAAGGATACATCTTTTTCGATGATAGATGACAAAGTTTATGGTACGTTTAGAATAAATATTTTAATAATTTTAAAGATGTCAACATTACGTATAATTTAAAATGAAATTATTTTCATTTTTTAAAAATGTTTTATTTTCTTAAGTTTAGAAATTTTCTAACCGTTTAGGTTTTTCAAGTTTTTTTTTTTGAAATTGAGATTAGACTAAAATAAATTTATTCTGAGTTGAAATTGAAGTAAAGAATAGTTGTTTTGAATTTAGTAAGTTTTAGTTTAATTTTTTACAACTACTGAGTTGTTATTTTTAGTGTATTTTCCTTATATTTATTTCAAAGACTTTGTCGGTACATTTAGCATTTAATGTTGTAGCTTTAGTAGAAGGAGATGGTAATAATTATTTTCTTCTTTTGAAATTATTTTCTTCTTTTGAAAATTTGGTCGCTTAAATGATAATAAAACATTTGAACTAAAACAGCAATATTAATTCTCTATCATATAAATGAATATCAACAAAGTACTGTGTAAATGTTTATTGACTAATAAAATCAACACATAAGAAAGATATTAAAAGATTATATATAAATTTAATTAAAATGACTAAATTTATACTACAATTAAATACTAAATTGAAATAAAATTTTAAAAAAGAACTAATTCCAATTTTTATTTAAAATTGAGGGAAAAAGACATATTAGACCCTAAAATTTATGATGTCTTACATCATTTGTTTTATTTATTCTTAAGATAACAAATTCAAAATATTACTTGAATGCCCACCATTGATAAAAAAATTTTCCCCTCCTCATGTAGTATAGTGATCTCTTTGTCGCAAACTTTGAATAAATATTAGTGTTTGAGATATAAATGAGTTATTTTATATTTAGTAAGAATAATATGTATTTATATTTATATTTATATTTATATTTATATTTATATTTAGGAAGAATGATACGATTATCCAAAAAGATCTTCCTATTATCAAATTTAAGGCCACATAAGAAACTATGGTTTAAATAAGGATTCAATACTCAATTTTTAAGTTTTGTATTATATCATGAAAATTAATAAAATTTAATAAATCATTTTAGCTTTTCACTTCTTCGTATTTAACTTTCCTTGTTTAGTTTTATTTAGAATAAAATAATATTATTATTTATTTAAATTAATTATAATATTATTAAAACTTTATTATTAATTTTCTTAGAATAAATAGTGATAATATATTGTATCTTTAATACGATAAAAAAATAATAACCTTTTGCATAAAATTATAAATTTATTAAAATTTTGTTAATGATTAAAGTAATTAAACACTACTTAATTTTTATTAATTATTTTTATTATTTACAAAATTTTAAAATATGAATTAAATTTCTAACATTTTTAATAATGTATATACCAAGTTTTACAACTTTTACATTTTACCATTTATAAAATTTTACAATTTTATTTTCATTTCTGATTTGTTTATTATAAATTTTGAATATGAATATTAAATTTTTGAATTCATCATATGCATAAATATTCTTTTTCTCAAAACAGATACTTTGAAAAATAATAATTAAAGTTTTTATTTTTTAGTTGGTATATTTATTATATTTAAATAAGCATATATTTCAAATTTTGTAAACTTTTGTTTATTTTAATTGTAATATTTCTTATATTTAAATAAATGCACTTGAAGTATAATTTATTTACTATATGATCTGTTCGAAAAGGAAGTAGATATTGAAAGTGGATGCATTCGGCATAGAGTAAATAATGAAAGAGGAAACAATGCTATCTCTCTAACTAAAAGGAACAATGTGGCACGAGGAAAAAGAACCTAATCTATGCTAAGGAAAGCGCGTGATGTCACTGTCCAATGCTTCAGAAAATTCAATTCAATTAATTGCAATGGTACATAATCGGGTGAGAAGAGTATTAAAAGGATGTGGAGTAAATGATTTATGTACTTTTTCACCCTCTCCAATCAAATAACCTTCAATATTTCAAAAAAATTGGACATATAGAATGTTATAACAAGAAAAAACACAAATAATATTATTATTAGATGGCAAAATAGTACTAGAAGTATATTTTAACTCAGGTCATGATACATAATCAAGAAATTTTCTTTTCTTATTAAATGGTATATTAACCTTTGCAAGTCACCCATACTTTGAAATATTTTAAATGTGATTTTCCTTTTTTTCATAAAAAATTTTATCACAACCTTTACTAAAATTTCTATTTGATAATATGATAAGTAAAATATAAAGTTTCATCATATATTGTTAACTTTATTATATATAAAAATAATATAATTTCATTATATATAAAAATAATATAATTTCATTGTCATTACCAACAGTAACAGAACTTGGAGAAAAGTTTCAAGGGACTAAGTTATATTTTTTATTTATAAATTGTTTTTTATAATTAAAAAATAAGTTTTTATTTCCTCTCATAATTTTCTCTATTCAAAACAAACACACATGATAATAAAATCTAACAAAATATGACAATAATATATACAAAAGAAAAACATAAAGTTTATCATCAAAGATACTATATTAACAAAAGAAAAAATTACCTTAAGTCAACGACTCTACGTTCTTTCAATTACTTAAAATATTTAATAATTGAATCAGAACTAAAGTTTGTTGCAATATTCCTTTCAATATAAAGTATCATACTTATTGCTAAAAATCCAGCCTCCATCTTATTTCTCAACCTGTTCTTGATTATTTTTATTGCAGAAAAATATCTTTCAGTTGTAGTTATAGAAACAGGAAGAGTCATGATATGGACCCCATTTTATATAAGCCCTTCGTACCTCTTCAATTTGATTTGGTGGGTATGACCAGATTTAAGGACGCTTCCCCAATCATGTTCTAAAGAATTTTCAAATTCATTATATGTAACTCTAGGAACTTTAGAGAGTTGTTTTTTATTTTCTTTAATTCTTGGATTCTCATGAAGTTTCATAAGTTTAGTTGATATAGATATATTTTTCCATTTTCATCATAGGTTTTCCTCTTGAAAAAATAATCAAATTTTTTTTACTCTTTATCATAATTTTTCTAATACGAATTTGTCACCTTGAAAAAATTATGAATATCCCAAACTAAATTTCAAAACCAAAACTCAATATTTTAAGAAAATTAACAACTTTTAAATGATTAGCTTTCCTTACCTACCTTAAAGTAGATTTCTAATACTATTATTCCTTTACACAATTTCAAAGCCTAAAATAATTCATCTACACAAAGTAGAGTTCCATCAATAATTTGATCATGATTTTATTATTTGTAACAAATAGAGAGCGGTCTATAATCTAGAAAAGTCATACACAAGAGAAAAATATATTGCTTCAAACAAAAAAAGAGTAAAAAATCAACTTACTCAAAGAAGATTTTGTTCGGTCCAAAATGTTCCTTAGTTCATTAATTTTGCCTTGGTGCAATTTGATTTTGAAAATGAAAAGAGATTGAGGGTGAAAATTGGAATAGAAAGAAGATGTGAAAAAATAAGTACGAAAAAGAGAGAAACCAAATAAAGGAGAACAAAAAATAACAAAAGAGAAAAAAACATAATTTTCAAATTCTAAAAAAATTAACCAAATTAATATATTGAAAGAATTAATTTTAAGGCTGAGTCACATAAAAAAAAATCATAACATAATTTTTTTCCATTTTAAAACAGAAATAAATTGCACTAACAAAGGAAATGCATTTGCGCAAGCATTTATTAGAAGGAACAGAAAATAGTACATAAGTTGGTGAGTAAAGTAAAATGCTTGTAATAGTATTACTACATTATTTGGTTACAAGAGTTGAACCCTTCCAGAGTGAGAGGAGTAAAGATATTTTTTCTTTTGTATGGTTTCCCATTTCCTTGTTCGGTTTTGTTGAGGTAAACTACAAAGCTAAGTTTAGCAACACTCAGTTTTCTTCTCAGTTTTTCCTCTCTTCTTCACTTTCAGTTTATTGCTTACAATTCTGGATCATATGTTTTGTTCCTTTCTTTATACCTTATATCCTCCTCTTTCTTATTTAAGATTTTAAATACTTGCAGTGCTGAAGACTAAGAACAGCTTTCCTCATTCTCAGTTTCAAGGTATGAGATCCTTAATACCTTTCCCACTTGCTTCCACTGTTCTAATGGATCTATTGCTGAAACGAATACACCAAAGAAATATCTTTGCCAGCTGCTAACCACCAAAAATAGGTACGGATTTGATTAAAGATATTTTAATTTATTTATTTTTAATCTGTTTCAATCACTTTTTAATTATATATTTTAATTTTTTTAATAGTGTTATATAATAATTTAGAGATGATTAAAATTGTAGATTAAAAGTGGATAAAAAAATTTTAAACTATTATTATTTCTATGAATTATATACATACTAGTTTTTTTACATGTGCAATGCACGAGATTATTTTTAATATTGATTATAAATTATAAAATTATAAAAAAAATGTTTATAATTTCTTATAAACAACAATATTGTCATATAATAAAGTTCAATGACCATAATTTATCAAGTACACAACTTTGAACATCAACATTACAAAATTATGTTTAATCTAATCATAACAACAACCATTAACGAACACTTCAACATTTGGTTTGATGAAATCATTGTCTGCTTGAAAGACAACAATATCTCCTTCTTTTAATTCATTTTGAGAACAAAATAGCCTCCAACATTGACCTATCTTTATTGAACTTCGCTGTTTGTTAGATATTAGTATTTTGCAATTTACTATAGTTTTAGGCCCTATAAGAAAGACATCTTCTACCTTCTCCTCCCGAATGAAGTTGGCAAACTTTGATGACAAATCCTACATGATTTATAAGTTTATTGTTAGTATAAGTATTTCAATTTAATTATATTGATAAGCATAAGAAGAAATTAGAAGGAATCTACTAGGTGACTTGCTTTGCTTTGATACTTTGTCAATTTCACTGAAAATATAGATCTTGTATTTTGATGACTGATACGGTGCATAAATGTTGTCAAACTCGTTGTTGTACATCCACCTTTAAACACTGTTAGGTGAAATAAAGAATTTCCCAAATACTGGAACTGGATGTGAGAATCACTTTGAATTTGATACTTTTCTACTAAAGTAAGAGTGTACTATTATGGGTCCATCTACAATACAATTCATTCTTAAAAAGAAAAATAATTTATTAGAATTAAATTTTTGACAATTTTCTTTAGAAACATGAGGTAATATTTTTTAAATATTTTTTATTTTTTTCAATTTTTCATCTTTTATATTCAAAATTACCTAAAAAATGTAATCCCAAATTATAAAAAAAAGTATTAATTTAATTATCAAAATATTATTATTATTTTTAAATGTATATCTATTTTTTATAATTTTTTTCTTATTGGCCGAGACATTATTAAAATACACTAAATTTAACTATCAGTTAAACCAATTAATTTTGTAAATTTCTCTGAAATAAAATCTAATTTTATGATATAATTAGTTTATATTAATCAATGCAAACTTTTCTTATACGTATTAAATATTATAAGAAAGAAAAAGACTATTAAGGATGAATTGGATGGAGAAATTTTTTTAAATCAATTTTAACCTATTGAACAAATTAAAATTAATAAATTATTTGTTTGAGTATAATTTTCTAAATTAAAATTCTATCAATTCTCTTGTTTTCTTTATCCTGTGTTTGGATTGGAGTGTGAATTTAAAATAGTAGATTTGTGTTGATTTGTAGGTAAATTATTTGAATTAAGAAAAAGATGGTATGATTTAAATGGATATGAAGTTAATGAAAATTTGTGTACGACTGATAAAATTTAATAAATTATAATTTTTTAATCGAATAAATTATATGATTACTATTTTACCCTTCAATATAAATCAAAAAAATGATATTAAAATGAGATAAAACATGTTATTTAAAATTAGAAAAATATAATTTACTGATATTATCATTAATAATTTAAAATATATTATTATTATTCTCAATAATAACTTGAAATAATTTATATTATAGACTATTGAATTTATATCTCCATATTTATTTAAATTTATTTTATTTTATATAATTAATTTATTTCCAAATATATTTATTTGAATCATAATAATAATAATTATTATTATTATGATTATTAATATTTAAAAAATAGTAATTAAATATATTGTATAATAATTATATATAAAATATGATTATTATATATATTATTGTTATAATATATATAGATATAAATAAATAAATAAATAAATAAATATATATATATATATATATATATATTATAATATAGATTGTTATCATAATATACATATAATTAAAATATAATTATTATATATATTCTTTTATATAATATTAATTATCTTAATAATTATAATTATAATTATTTATATATATATATATATATATATATATTTATAAAAGAAAATAATAAATATAAAAAAATTAAATTGTTAAACATATGAACAATAAAATAATTTTAGTATGATAAATTATTTTTCTTTACATTTTTTATTTATTTTAAAGAGTACTAAAATCTGCCATTTAGATACAAATTTATCTTCTCAACTCAGCACAAATGAATTAAACTAATCACATTTGCTACCTAATTTCCATTTGTATAAACAGTATTCATGTAAATTCAAACTAAGCATGAAAAGACAATGTGAAGTCTCACATCGCGGATAAAACATGTTGGAGGGTGACGTGAAGTGCCTCCGAGATCCGAATCATTGGTTTTCACCCAAAGAACATTATTGTCTTTTTCTTTTTTGTTTTTATGATGACACACTGTTAAATTAAATAATAATTGGAGTGTATTAATTTAAATATAAGAAATATTAAAGTTAAAATATAATTAACTTTACAAAATTTAAAAAATGCACTTTTATTTACATCTAATAAATATAACAACTAAAATATGAAAAACTTCAATAATCAGTTTTAAAAATAGCTGTTTTGAAAAAAATAATATTTATGTATGTGATGAATTAAAAAAAATTAATATTTATATTGAAACATTTATAACAAACAAATCAGAACATGAAAATAAAATTACAAAGTTTTGTAAATAGTAAAATGTAAAAATTGTAAAATTTGATATATACATTTAAGTAATTAAAATATTAAAAATCAATTCACATGTTTTAAAATTTGGGAAATAATAAAAGGAATTAATAAAGACTAAATATACATTAAATTATTCCAACTGACAAAATTGAATTTTTTTAATTGGTTAATATTGTTTAGTTTTATGTTTCAGTTATGGGTTCCAACGAAGAGGTAAGAATCCCTATGAAATATTGGGTGGACGATAAAAAAAAACGAGTAATTGTAGCGGAAGCAAGTGGGGAGTTGGTAGATGTTCTCTTCAGTTTCCTTACCCTTCCATTGGGAACTATCATCCGACTTTGGAACATCTCTGAACAACAACAAGGGCGTGAGAACAACTCTGAACGACAAGAAGGGCTCGAGAACACCTCTCAACAGCAACAAGAACGTGAGAACACCTCTGAACAAGTAGAGCATGAGAACAACTCTGAACAACAAGTAAGACCGGGTTGCATCAACAAGCTATGCCAGAGTTTTAAGGATATTTTGGGACTTCGGAACAATTCTCAACAACAAGTAGGACGTCATAACATCTCTGAACAACTAGTCGGGCATGAGAACAACACTGAGCAACACGAAAGGCCTAACAACAGCTCTGAACAACAAGAAAGGTGTGAGAATACCTCTCAACAACAAGAAGGATGTGAGAACACCTCTCAACAACAACAAAGGCTTGACAACACCTCTGAACAACAAGCTGTGCCTGAACAACTAGTATGGCTTGCGAACAGCTCTCAACAACAAGTAGGGTTTGGTTGCATCAATGAGTTGTACAAGAGTGTTAATCATTTGCAGCCTGATGTTTTCAGAAACAAGATCTGCCAGAAAATGTTGCATTCTCCACGCAACCCCTTAGAGAGTTCTTGCCAGAGACTTAAAGTGAAAGTGGATGACACAGAACCCACAAAGTATTTCATGTGTCATAACTGTTCAGGAAAAGGAAGTAAATTGTTGGTGAGTTCTTTTATTGATGTAAAGTGCGACTGCGGGTCATTGATGAGAAAAGAAATAGAACTGCTGGAAGAGGCTGCTGGTGACGATGGCGTTTTTATTAAAGGAAAGGCCATGTTCTTCATCTATGATGACTTGAGAGTGCGACGTAGCTCTCCAAGTGAATTCATTAAACCAACCCTAAAACCTGGAAGCAAAGAACTCAAAAGCTATAGAGAAGTGCTTCTTGATAAAGAAAAGGTAATATTTATATGAGGAAGTACTTGCACGAGTTTTTTTTTTTTTATGTTCCAAGAATGATAGTCCAATATCGGATACTAGGAGTTTCAAGTTTATGCCAATAACAAAAAATAATTTAGAGGAACAAAATCATTACTTTTGTGTTAAAAAATTTTGGATACTCAATTTCTTAGTTATATTGTAAAATTGTAGATGTAGGACTTTACCTTTGTGGTCGTACTTTGATAGTGTTAACTGCTATGAATTTTCTTTGTATAATTATAATTTACAGCCTTAAAACTTGGTTTGTTTTTTTTTTTCTGATTATTTCTTTCAGATACTTAACATACTGAAGCAAGCATTAACCTCCAAAACCCCTCTTAGTGATGTGTTATTAAAAAAGAAATCCAAGCGATCGGTCTCTTTCTCACGAGTTATTGGCTCAAGTGTTTCCAAAGATTATTTGCAAATCAAGATAATGGTGAGTAAATCAGAAAACAAGGTTCGATTTGTTGAAGCAGATGGAGATTTTGTAGATTTTCTGGCCAGCTTCCTCACAACACCTCTTGGATCTATTCTGAACCTTAAGAATAACAAATTTTCCTGCAGCCCCATACCACTTCTTGCATCTATTCTGAAGCTTAAGAATGGCAGATTGTCCTTAGGAAGCATTCGTAACTTGTACAAAAGTGTGAAGAATCTGGATCCATCGTGGTTCATTGAGCCATCAAAGAAATCCTTGTTGAATCCAAAGGTGGCTCCTCATTTTGGTTGTGAGAGAAATCCACTATTAAATGCAAGTCAAGACTACACTTCCAAATATTGGTATGGCCTTGGAGAAATGAAAAATGAGAAGGGTCGTATCATATGTGAAAAGAAAATGATTTCAAAGAAACGTGATATGCTGCAACAGCCAAAAGATATAGAACTTTTGGACCCAAGATATTCAGATAGAGATAAAAAAGATGGTGTGGGATTTATGAAGAGGCCCTGTCTATTTGTTGTGTGGGATAATCTGAAATTGTCACCATTGACAACTACCAGTCTTCCAGTTTCATTTAGTGATTCTGATAATGTCGTGTCTACTGATTTGGAGGAACATCTGCTGAGAATCGGGAAGTCAGAGGTAACGTTCACAATCCATGTTCTTTCGATATTGGTTTAAGAAAATCTGATTCATGCCAATTGTTTAATTTTACGTTTGTGTAATTATGTGTCGATTTTGGTCAGGCAATAAACCTGCTGAGGGCTTCTTTGACATCCGACAAAGGTGCTTTTACTCGAAGCCTATCATTCTTATTGTGGACTTGGAGATTCCAAAGACTCATTCCACTTTGGGGTTTCTTCAGAAGGAAGAGAATCAAAAGGGAAGAGAAACGAAAAAGACGCAAACGTGAGAAAGATATCAAGTTAAATGAGAAGAAAGAGAGAAAGAAACAAGAAAAAAGTGCGGTAGAAACTAAAAAAGAGAAGGAAGAGATTAACAATAATTCAGTGCAGAAGACAAAAGAAGAAGTCAAAGCCTAAACTTTGGGGTGACAAGTGATAAAGGGGGTGTAGAGCAATGCTGCATTATATTTTGGTGAAAGAAAGTAGATTTGATAACCATTTAATATTTATCTGTTTTTTCTTGTTTTATGAAAGTTCTTATAATGTTCAATAATTCCAAGAGTATAAATATTAGGGTCTGATATTAGTATAACTAGAAATCTGAGGTAACATACTCTCTGCTAAGTGCAGGTAAAATATGTTGTGAGAGATATGGATAATGGGTATGAATGATATAATAATGTTACTGGCTATGTTCATAATAATAGGTGTAATCGTTGCATAGTTGAGCATGCAGGGTGCTTCTGTGTAACAAAGCTAGTATATATGATCAATAATCACAAGTGCTACTAGTGCCTCTATCTGTCAGCTTGCATTCTTATTGCATGGCTTGGTATATAGATCGGCTATTTTAGAGGTGAATTAAGACTATTATGTCACATCAATTTGGTCAAAAGCTGGTAAACATGCTAAAAATATGCCTAATGAGCAAAACACTCCTATAGACGCAAAAGCCAGTTTTCTTAGTATATCAGTGCATATAAGATAAGCCATAATCTAAGTAGCATATAACATATTTTGACTACAAGTGAGTTATTGTTAAATACACACAAGTTAACTATGATAACTCAATTGAATATATTAAATTTATTAAACATTTAATATGTTACAAAAATTTATCAGAGATACACTTGAAAGTTATCAAAAATTTCAAAGATATATAACATAACTAATAAATATATAATAATTCAATATTATTATCATAAATTTTGTTTATGTTATCATGGATTGAATTTCAAAATTAAAAACATTTATGTCTAAATTTAAATTATTATTAGTTTAATATTTTTCCATTATATGATATCATTCAATATAATATTTATGGATACATAAGAAAAAATATATAAAAGAGACATTTGAAATATTTTTAAATTTGAATATTTGTTTTATTTTTATAATTTTAAAAAAAGTTTATGTTAACTTTATCAACTTTGTTTTATTAATATTTGCAAAATTTATAAAAATTTTGGTTGAGAAATTTTATTTACGTTAATTTTAAAATAATTTATATAATTCTTTCCCTTTTGTCAAATTGATATTTGATATTATTTTAAATTTTGATAAGTGTCAAAATTCAGTAAAGATTCATAGAAAAGTTTGGCACTTATGCTTTTAATTTGTGTTCATTTCGTATTGATTCTCCCTAAATCTAAGACAAATGAGTTTCAATCACATGCTTCCAAGTTTTGATTTAAAGAAATCATTTGATCCTATTTTGTGTGTTTTCAGGAAAGATTAAAGAGAACTCAAGATGAGTGAAGGAGAAAGCAAGAAATAGAGAAGAAAAGGAGGAATGTGTGCAACAGGTCGCTCAAATCAAAGGTGTTTCGCTCAAGTCAGAATATGCTCGCCTAAGCTAAAGTCATATCGCCTAAGCGAGACACTTGCTGCCTTTCTCGCTCAGGCGAGCTTGAGCTCGCCTAAGCCAGAGTTCGTGAAGAAGCCATCAGCATTTTTTTGCAATTCTCGCCTAAGCAAGAATATGGTCGCCCAAGCGAGACCTTTCTTCAACCTGAAGAACTCTATCTCGTCTAAGCGAGAATGAGTGGCTCAAGCGAGACTTCATGGAGTATATATACTCCTTGAATCAGAAGAGTGAGGCAGCTGGGGAATTTGGAGAAGAACCGCACACATGCTGCAGAGCTACAACCACGAGTAAACACAGTTCATATTTTCTTCTTCTTCTTCTTCTTCTTCTGCTTCTTCTTTAGTTCTTAGGATTTGATAGCTATCATGAGTGACTAATCTTCCTCTTTGGGATTGAATGTAATCTACTCAAACTTGGATGTAATCTGGTGATATTTATATATAGCATTTCTGTTTTACTCAATATTGGTATTATTGTTCTGTTCTTAATGCTTGATTCTATCTGATCAATAAATGTTTTTATTTTGATTTTTAGATCTGACTAGAAAGTATTTCTGAAAATCTGATCAATAAAATGTTCTTCAAATATAGTTTGCATCTATTAGTAGTCTCTAACCAGATTTCTTTAAAGCCAACAACATATACCCCTTGATTTATAATCTTCACACGCCTAAAATCTTCAACACTGTAGAATGTGAAATAATCAATGTGGTGTAACGTAAAATGAGACTACAAAGTCAGTAATCCATTTATATAGTTGACTAGTGAGATTAATAGTCATCTAGATTCATAAACAATGATAACTTCACCGTATGATATAATTATAATAGTAACCTTATCTTTATCTCCTCTTCTATTGTTATTATTTCCTCCATCTCTTTATCTTTCTAATTACTTGATGATTATACACTCTTTCATCATGTGTCTCACTACAAGGATTGAACGCTTATCATTAGGCCAAAAGTTATAGTCATTAGTTAGAATATAACTCTTTTTACTTAAGAGTATAACAGTCCAAGCGTCACATTCAATTATGACTCGATTCATTTAATCTCTATCATGAGATAATTGATGTCACATACAACACCCAGTTTATTACAATAGAAATATGTGATGTCTTTCTCTATCCTTGACTTCTCTCTTGACTTGCTACAATCATCATATATATGAGAACTTGTATACATTTATCTTCCCCTTAAATCCATAATTAAAGCTTCATTTTGAGTTCAGGAAATACGGCTATTATTCCTCCTACTTTCTTCATTTTAGAGACTATCATTACCATGTCAAAAGTCAGTTTCATATTAGGAGTAGAGTTGTTCAGAAATACTAATTTCTTCTAACTTTCTGGTACTGAGTTAAGAAATAACAATGTTAATAACTTGTCATCTTCATAGTGATCTTATTCACCATATTAGAAAAACTACTCAAGCGTTTTTGCCGTAGAGAAACCATCTTATATTTCAAGTTTACGAGCTTTTTAATCAATATTGCCTTGTTAAAGAAAATTTTAAACTCAGACAACTCGTTTAATTTCTTGAATAAATTGTAAGTTAAAGTCTCACTAGATACATAATGATAATATATTAATCTATCATTTGTCTGATTATTTCAATAATCTTTTTACTGTAAGATTTATGTTTAAAATCTTGTTGCTCGATAGAATTATATAGGACTTTGCAAAATAATAAATCTGACCGTTTTTGTCTTTTTCTATTTTTTCTTGGTTATTTCTTTTCTTTTCTCATATAAGATACAGTTATTATTTTTGTTTCTTTCTCCACTTTAAATTTCAAGATAAAAAATTGCTTCTCTTTTTTATTCTAAATTAAATTAGTATAAACCTAATAAATTGTTAGTTCACCTTATATTAAAGATTAAAAATAATATATATTATATATATATATATATATATATATATATATATATATATATAATCAAAACGAAAAAGAGATTTTGAGTTTAGTAACACACCAAAAATTAGCTATTCGTTAATGTAAAATATATTACTATCTAAATCTTAACTTTGTATGTCCTTGTTTTTATTTTATTTTATTATTATGATTTCTTATTATATATTATTATTATTATTATTATTATTATTATATCAAAAGATATAAATCACTACTAAAAAAACTCATATTTCTTGTCAAATTTGTTTTGAATTTTTTTTTTGTAAGAAATACTTATAAATTTTGTTATGAAAAAAAAATTACAGAAAATTGCTGCTAATTTTTTTGTAAAATATTTTGTATAAAACACTTTTCACAATAAATTTTATAGAAAATAATTACCCACGAAAGAATTACTGTCAATTAAAATTTAAAAAAAAATAGGAGGAAAAAGTATTTTCTTGTAAATTTTTTAAATAAATTTGCAAGAAAAATTTCATGTAATATAAATTTTTTTAGTAGTGAATATTATCAAAAGTTAACGGTTCAAACAAATTTAGCTGTGACAAAAATGAATTTCTAAATTTAATTTCTTTTGCAGGAGAGGATATCAAATTTAAGTGAGAGAAATACATGAGTTATGTCTTGGTTCACAACCCATCCCGAACTCATGCTTCTGTCTCTTAAAATCATTAATTATTACTTTTACCCTCATATTTTTATTCTTTCAATTTTATATGTATTTAATATCTTTTTATTAATACATTTTTTTACAAGAATATAATTTAAATTTGTTAGTACAAATTTATGGATACATTAACAATCTTCTAAAATTTTTAATTAAATTGTAAGGTTTAAAGTTTATAAATATAAATTTCAAGGTTTAGTGTTTACGGACGTCTCAAGTCGCACGTCGCACGTCGTATGTCGCACGTCGCACGTCTCACATCTCCCACGTCTCTCATGTCTCTCATGTCTCACATCCCACGTCCCACGTCCCACGTCCCACGTCTCACGTCTCTCACGTCTCACGTCTCACGTCTCATGTCCCACGTCCCACGTCCCACGTTTCACGTCTCACATTCCACGTCCCACGTTCCACGTCCCACGTTCCACGTCTCACGTCTCACGTCTCACTTCTCACGTCTCACGTCTCACGTCTCACGTCTCACGTCTCACGTCTCACGTCTCACGTCTCACGTCTCACGTCTCACGTCCCACATCTCACGTCCCATGTTCCATGTCTCACGTCTCACGTCTCTCGTCTCACATCCCACGTTCCACGTCTCACATCCCACGTCCTATGTCTCACGTCCTACGTCCTACGTTCCACGTCTTATGTCTTACGTCTCACGCCTCACGTCTCGCGTCGCACGTCCCACGTATCATGCCCACGTCGCACCTTCCACGTCCGACGTAGCACGTCTCACGTCCCAAGTCGCATGTCTCACATTATTGCGTTGAAATAATTGATTCTTTCATAAAAAAATTGTGCTTTGGTTTACTGGTTGCAGTATAGTTAAGGTTCTTCTTTGTTGTTTATCCTTCTTTAGATAATAGTTTCTTATTGATCGAAAAAAGGAAGAGAAAGAACATTATTTTACCGGAAATAGGAAAGCTAACCTTATGCAACAACAATAATTTGATGTTTTTGCAGATGTCTGCTATCATTACATGGATGATTTTAGAAAAGTGTTTAGATGTTGGCAGAAAATATTTTTTTATTGGTTTTCTGTTCTGACATTCAATGCGAAGAGATGTGTCACAAAATTCTAATCAAGGATGGGCAAAAAATCCATTTTTTATAATCCAATCTATTTTTTCTATGATCTCCATTTAATATCTATTTTATTAAAAATTCAATCCATTTAAAATCCTTTTTATTGGATATGGATATCAATCTGATATATATTTTATATATTTTATGAACTGGATATTCATTCTCTAAATCTAGATTTTCAAAATGGATAATTCAAAATATCCAATCTAAATTTTCAGTTTATATTTTTGGTTAGATTAGGCTAAAAGTTGAGACCGACTAGTCCAAATTTAGTCGTATTTGATTGAGTTGGCGTGACCCTATACAAAATTTGGCCGAATTTTGTCAAGTCGGTCTCGATCGAAATTTGGCCTAGCCGGTCCTGGACAAAATTTGGAAGTATTCGGTTGAATTCACCCCGATCCAAATTTGACGGCATTGGGCTGAGTCGACCCAGACATAATTTGACTGTATTCGACCGAGACAACCGCGACCAAAATTTGGTTGTATTCAGCCTAGTTGGCTCCATTCAAAATTTGGTCGAATTGAATCGAGTTGGCCCCGATCAAGATTTGACCGAGTCGGCCCTGACCCAAATTTGGTCGTATTTGGTTGAGGCGGCCTAAGGTGAAATTTGGCCGTATTCAAATGAGTCGTCACGATCAAAATTTGACCGTATTCAACTGAATCGGCCACCACCGGAATTCGGCCGAATTCAGTCGAGTCGACTCCAGTCAAAATTCGGTTGTGTTGGCCTCGACCAAAATTTGACCGAGTTGGTCCTGGCCTGAATTTAGTCGTATTAGGCAGAGTCGATCGCGACCGAAATTTGGTCATATTTAGGCGAGTCGGTCCTAACCTAAATTTGACCAAATTCAGTCGAGTTGGTCATGACCAAAATTTCGTCAAGTCGGCACTTGCCGAAATTTAGCCGTATTCGGTCGACTAAGTCCCGAACGAAATTTGACTACATTCAACTTAGTCGGTTGTAATCGAAAATTGGCCATATTCAGTTGAGTCGGTCCCGACCGACGAATTTAGTGGAGTCAACCCTGACCAAAATTTGACTGATCAGGCCCTGACCCAAATGTGGCCATATTTGGTCAAGTTGGCTCTGGCCAAAATTTGGTTGTGTTAGGCAAAATTGGCCTGGCCAAAATTTAGTCGAATCCAGTCAAGTCAATCTCGCCTGAAATTTTGTCGAGTCGACCTTAGCCCAAATTTGGTCACATCGTCCCCGACCGAAATTCGTTTGAAAGTCATTCAAGTTCACCCCATGTTGAAATTTGGCCTCATTGGCCTCGACAAAAAATCTGTCAAATTCGATGGTGTCGGCCCTATCGAAAATCTATTCCACATCCATTTTGGATCCAAATAATGGATGTGGATCCAAATTTGTGTCCATAGGGCTGACACCAAAGAATTTGACAGATTTGGCCGAATACTTTCAAATTTTGTCTAGGACCAACTGGGTCAAATCTCGATCGGGACTGACTTGACAGATTTTGGCCTAATTCGGCAAAATTTTGTATAGGGTCACGCCAACTCAATCAAATACGACTAAATTTGGACTAGTCCGTCTCAACCTTTAGCCTAACCTAACAAAAAAATATAAAGTGAAAATTTGGATTGGATATTTTGGATTAACCATTTTGAAAATCTAGATTTCGAGAATGGATATCCAATCCATAAAATATATAAAATGTAGGTTAGATTGATATCTAGATCCAATAAAATGGATTTTAAATGGATTGAATTTTTAATAAAATGGATATTAAATGGATTGGATCATATAAAATGTAGGTTAAATTGATATCCTCATAGAAAAATGGATTGAATCATAAAAATTGGATTTTTTGTCCACCCTTAAATTTATTTACTTGTTTTTCTTTGCTCAATATGAATAATACCACCAAATACTCAAGAAACTAAAATATGAAAATTTCACTTATGAGTGCTCTATATCTTTGTTGTCTATTTCCATTTGCTTTATATCATTGTTGTCCGAATATACAGGATTGGTAGCTTATTAGAAGAGTAACCGTTGGCTTAATTAGTTTTTAAAGGAGTGTATTAGATCATTTCAGAGAGTCTATTTACTGATGGGGAACTTTCAATAATTGAATCGTTAAAACTTTTGTTGGAAAGGTTTTTAAGGCAAACTTTTTGTAGATATAGTATGTCTTGAAATTATCATAAACAAATTACTATGAGAAAGAAACTATTTTTGGCTAACTCTTGTGGAAAGAATGATTTATGAGAGTTTATTGGACCTTAGATTCTTGCAAATTTATTGTATGTTATGTATAAAATGTTATATCTATCTTGGTGAAAGATTACAATTATATACATACATTCTTTGTAATATTTTTGGTTTATAGAGATCATAAGATGTATCTAATTTGTGTTTTGTTTGGTTTTTGGGGCTTAAGTTCAATAAACATAAAAAAAACAATCAAAATTCTCTCACCATCGGGATAGAAAGTGAAAACTTTCTGTATCGCCTATATCTATGGTGGTTTTGGAAACAACATATATAAAACATTTTTAATTGGCATAAAAAGGTTTTCCTACACTAATATCATAATATCAATTAAATTATTTTTGTTTATGAAAAGTAAAATTTACAATAAAAAATATTATATTATCCATTATTTAATGTAAAAGAATTACACATTTTATTTTCTCCGATGTTAAATATCACAAAAGAAATTATATAAATATAAATATGAATATAAAAAAAATCATTATATAACAATTGGACTAAATATGTGTCCTAGAAAATAAGTTGCGAAACAAAGGACAAAATAAACTAATATGTTTTTAAAATTAATTAATAAATGAATTGAAAATGAATATTATGATGAGTATGAGGTGAGTGAATATGTACATACTAGTCCTTTTCCATAACCAAGTTAAAATATCATGTATTATCCATTCTCATGTTCATATCAATATATGTCGAGATTTCCTGTAAAAATTGAGACGAAATAATACTATGAAAACGTGTTCATTTGTTATCCTTACATGATTAGTCATATTTTCTAGTTCTCATGAAAAAAAAAAAACGATTCTAATTAGTGTATAGTAATTGTAATTATTGACTAAACAAAACTAAAATAATTATAGGTAATTTAGTAAACACAAATCTAAAGTGATACTTTAAAACGAATCCATTAAAAAAAAATAAAAAGTATCGTATAGTTTTTTTACTAGAGAAGAATCGTATAGTCGTATAGGTTTAAAAATGTATTTTTCTTCATGTTGTGATTAATGTTTTATGTATTTTAACCAATTCAAATTTCATCTCCCTAAATAGATTTCTTTTATCAAATCTCTCGAAATAGCTCTATAATCAAAATGCGGTTTTTAGTTTTCTTATTTAATTAAGATTTAAATATTTTAATCAACATGAATATAATAGATAACTAAAAAACATTATTAGAATATATTTTATCCATTGAAAGTTACAAACACTTTTTTTTTAATATAGATGCCCTACTGTAGAAGAACACTTTTTTCAATACTGTAGAAGAACCACTGAGTTGACCTAGCGATAGTTGAATTTGGATAACATGCATGGTTCATGAATGATTTCAATCTGAGTGTGAACATTGTAAAATAAACTATATCATTGTAGAACTATAAAACTTCATAACATGAATATAATTATATAAAGTTATATTGAAGTCATCGACGAGTTTGGTTACATTGCTTTTGGATGGGTCATGCACTGACAGCCATTTCATAGAATAAATTAAAAGTTTAATCATTAATTGATTATTAGTAGGTGGAAGTTGACCTTGTGTAACAATATTTTAAAATGGCTTCCGAGGTTTTTCTAACCAGTCATCTTAAATAAATTCCATACAAGATGGAGATAAATCTAAGTAATGGTTTAAGTAAGAGCAACTTGTTTTATTATAAGCTAAAAGTCATTATCTAAGTTGCATCATGTTTAAATTTTCAACTTTCCAATTGCATAAGCACATATAATAATGCATAGCAATTGCAGCAATGGTTACAAAGTCAAATTCGGTTAGCTTTTAAATGACCCTGGAACGTGAACACCACACGCAAAATAAATAATTAAATACTTACAGATGTCTGCATTTGTATATTTTCAAAGAAGTAACTAGATTATATTCAGATTCTTCTATCACAGGTTTTGTCACCTTTCACTGTGGAAATATTAGTTGTTGGAACTTATTTGCTGAGTTATCTCAATGCTTTTAAGTGATTGCAGGAGGAATGATAAAGTATTATTACTATCCCTTCCAGGTTTTTTTCTGGGCATATCTGTTTAAAAAATTACTGATTTTGGGTAAATTTTAAGAAAAAATTCGAAATAAGGCAAGTCGTGGAGTCTCACAATTTACAAAAAAAAAAAAGAAATCGTGTCTTCCAGACAATTTTCTTGAGTAAATTGGCCAAGTCCGAAGTTGTAAGGGTCCAACACGACATTCAAGCTGAAATCGTGTGATTTCGTATGATTTTGGTTGTAATCGATTAAAAGGTGTGTTATTCATCTGAATTTTTGTAATCGATTATAAAGATCATGTAAGCTATAATCAGACATTTTTGGACGTTTGTAAGTAATAGCAACTGCGATTAATGTTTTATAAATGATAATAGGAATAATTGATTAGATTAAATTATTATGTAATGTATATTTTATTGTTATTAATTATGTATAAAATGTATATAAATTATTTGATATTGATTGATTTATTTATTTTAAGCGATAAATATAAGAAATTTACGTATACTTATTTTGTTTGTGAACATATACTTATTTTAGTTGCATTTTCCATGTTAAAATTCGATTTAACTGAAATTCGAAAAAGTTTGTCCAAATTGAACTGAAATGGTTTGGACTGAAATTCTAATACATATTTTAAAAAATTTAATTTAAATATCTTTGATAAAAATGGATTGTGGATTTTAAATTTAATTTAAATATTTAGATTAGATTTTAAAAATATCCAAATTAGTTTCAGAGAAAAATAGATTTAGATTCAAAATTTGACCAATTGTTCAGATGTAAATGAATTTGAATTAAATTTTAAAAATCCAATCTATAAACACCTATAATCTGGACAGAAAATAATTAATGAAATAATTACATTTTATACATTTTCAAAAGAAGTAACTGCAGGAAGAAGGATACTGTAGTATTTTTTTCCTTTCTGAGTGCTCTCTTTAAAGTTTTTTTCAGAGTCTCTGGCTCTGGTTGCCCTCATTGTTGTGGTGAGGTAATTTTTTTCTTTTATCAACAAAAAATAAATAAATTATAGAAAAGTACTTAAGGAATATTATAACCCTTTTATAAAAATACATAAGTCGAAAGAGATAAAAAAATGTGACAACATAATTATATAAAAAATATACTCACCAAAATAAACATAAGTTATTGTAACAAAAGGACAAACTTTTTTACAGACCCACAAAACATTACTGGTTCAAAAAAATAGTTATAACCTTAACAAATATTATAACCTTAGCAAATAAAAGGCAATAGCTATCCAAATAAAAATTAACCGCCTAACTAGCAATTTGAATTCTGAAGTTCCGATTTGAAGTTTAATACTTCCAATTTGAAGTTCTGATTTCTCACTGTGTTAGTCTTCTTGTCCATCTGTGGCTCTAAAAGAAACATATTAAACACGGAGCATGTTTAATTTATATTATATATATATATATATATATATATATATATATATATATATATATATATATATATATAATATAAAAGTTTGCGCTTGAAACTTTGAGCTCGGTTTACCAGAACTTTACTCATATTTCGATATAAAATTTATAAATTCGTAGTAAAAAAATAATAAAATAAGCTCAATACAAGTTTATGATAGATCCACGGGAGGTTTTTTTTGACAGATGAAAGCAACGACTCTCTCAACATTTTTATTTTATTTTTTATATATAATTTAAAAATATATTTATATATTATATTATTTATATTAATTTAATATATATTTTTTAAATTTAAAATTTGTTTTTCTTCTTTTTTGTTATTTTTAGACTGAACAATTTTTTTTGAGTATATTCATTTTTAATTTCTTTTTCAAAGCAATCATTTTTTTCTTGTATAAGACTTTTATATGCTCTAGGCAGATCTCTATATATTAGAGATGATAAAATCATGTTCTAATTGTTGGTCAAACACTTCTTTGTATAGATACAATTATTTTAGACGTTGAAGTTCAGTAAGAGAAAAATATTATTAAGAATCTACTTTAAGATAAGGGAAACTAATCATTTAAAAAATATTTTTCTTAAAATATTAAGTCTTGATTTTGAGATTTAATTTGAGGTATTCATAATTTTATCTTTTTGTAAATAGGTGGAGGTTATTTATTTATATTAGAAAATTTATGATAAAGAGTAAAACAATTAATTTTTTTTCAAGTGGGAAGGCTGAAGACGAAAACAATGCTACGTCAACTCAAATTGAGAAATTTCATAAGAATCTAAACATTTAAGAAAATAAAAAACAATCCTTTAAAATCTCTAGAATTACATATAATGAATTTGAAAATGATTTAGAATATGATCCAAAGAATATTCTCAGGTTGAGAAATGATACGGATGCTGAAACTTTAGCAAATATTTGCATCAACTTTAATTCTGATTTAATTTTTGAAGATTTATTTGAAAATGGTAAAAGAATACTCTAACTAAAAATAATTTTTAATTTTTTTAATATAGTATTATTGATAATAAACTTTATGTTATACTTTCATATATATTATTGTCATATTTTTTGAATTTTATTGACATTGTCATATGTATTTGTTTTTAATAAATGATGAGAAAAATATAAAAGATAATTTATATACGAAAAATATAATTTTGCTCCCTAAAATTCCTGTTTCCGCCCCTGGATAGATCTAAGTACGATGACATGTCTTTTTATGACGCAAAATTCGTTCTCTCAGCCGCCTCATTATTGGCTGGCTGTTAGAGCGTAGCATCTGGATCACTTATATGTTAATAACTAGTTCTTCTACCCGTGCAACGCACGGGTTTTTTTTATATGTAATAATTGTATTAATAGCAATGGGTTTTTGGATATTTATTAATCTATATGATGATAATCTAATGTTTTAAAAACATGTTGAAGTGTATCAATAGAATAGATCAATTTAGGATGTAATTAAAGTTGTATGTCAAGTTAATATTTGATTTCATTAAATATTGTCGTCAAGCACCAACAACAAAAATATGACTATTACACTACTTTGTTAATATAAGAATAAATTACATACCTAGAATGTATCCTTTGGTATTGAAGTTCATAAATTCCTTTTGTAGATAATTTCCTTTTGCACACAATGTGTTCTTTGCTCTACTTTTTCAGTACCATGATTTTCCTACATGGCAGAAAATAACATAAATCAATTGATATATATTTATAACAGTTTTGAAATGAAAAATAAAATTCGAAATGACATACCTATAATTGATTTCTTTTCAAAGAGTTTCAAAAAT
>Ga0214544_1002380_pt1 | contig 39627 bp, 19 predicted proteins | sample CNSS3metaG_FD_160074 | JGI IMG/M metagenome (GOLD analysis project Ga0214544, IMG submission 160074) | Root nodule microbial communities from cowpea collected in UCLA plant growth center, Los Angeles, California, USA - CNSS3 | ecosystem: Host-associated > Plants > Roots > Nodule | place: USA...
TGTTAGAAAAATGATTAAAAGTAAATTATTTATAAAATAATTAATTTTTAAAATAACTAAGGGTAAAACGGGTATTATGAAATGTGGACACAAAAAGATGAATCCCCTTTATATATAGTTATAGATAGATATATATAACTAAGGGTAAAACAGGTATTATGAAATGTGGACACAAAAAGAGGAATCTTCTTTATTATTTATTATACTAGTGTAAACATAGGCGCTATCGCGCCTGTGTGTACGCATTTTTTGAATTATATTAATAATTGATGATATTGTTATGTTATTAATTTAATAAACAAAATAAAAGTATATTTATAAAAAATAAAATAAAATGTACGGAGAAAATAAGAGAAAAATAACTATTGATGAATAGTAAGAGAAAAAAAGAAAAAAGAGATAAGTAAATAATTTTATAAAAACTTATAAAAATAACCGTTAATTTTTAAAAATTTAATAAATAATTAAATTATAAAGGGTAAAGTTGGAATTATGAAATGTGGACACAAAAGAGGGAATCCTCCCCTTTATATATAGTTATAGATATATTTATTATTTATTATATAATACTAGCGTGCGCTATCGCGCCTGTGTATGCATTAATATTTATTAAAATAAAGTTAAATATATCAGAACAGATAAAAGAATAAATATTGATAAATAAAGAATAAAAGAAGAAGCATAGACATATGATTTTATAAAAAGTTTGTAAAAGTAACGGTCAATTTTTAAAAATTTAATAAATTATTATATTTAAAGAGTAAAATCGGTATTTTGAAAAGTGGATACAAAAAGGGAATCCCCTATATATATTGTTATAGATAAAATAATTAATTTTTAAAATAACTAAGGATAAAACAGATATTATGAAATGTGGAAAAAAAAAAAAGAATCTCCTTTATTGTTTTATAGATAACCACGGACCAAGCCCCACAAAGGATATAAGTTTGACTTTTAGATAAAACATAATAGGTAAATATGGTGAACAATGGATGGACCTCCCAATCTCAACAACGTATTTACATATTGTCATTTTACTTTCCTTTTGATTTTGGTTTATCCTTATCCAAAAATAAAAATCACATCTTATGTTAACAAAATGTTGGGTTATTCGATATTAAACAAAATAACAATCATGTTATCCAACTGAAAGAACAATTAAATAGTACATAGACTGAATTGAAAAATATATAATACTTTTAATACTCAATTGATAAAAAACTTAATTAAAAATACTTCTTAGAACTTAATCAAACATATTCCAATTCATAACATTTGTTTATAAGGTTTAATAAATGATGTATAAATTGAATTATTGTAAACTCTTTAATATATTTCCAACTCCTATAGATAAAAAAAAACTCATAAAATTGAATTGATAATCGTAAATATTTGGTAAAAATATTTAAACATGGGACTCTGTTTGATGTAACATTTAAGTTGGGAAATCATTGTTTGTATGACAGGTTTTATGGCACAGCGAACCTCATATCTTACATAAATGAGTGATTGAATGTGAAACATCACCCACCTACACAACAAATATAACCATAAACTCGTTGAAATTACTGATAATTTAGATTACAAGGCAAGCTAAGCTCGTACCTGCAACATTGAAGTAACCGTCAAAACTAATCTAATTTTTTTAAAGATAATAATATAGTTATCGAAGATATTGTGATTCATATAATTATATAACATTAGTCTTGTACATATAAGATATTTGACATTATTTTTACATCAAAACTTTAAGACAATTGTGTTATGAGTCTTTATTTTTATATAGTGTTTAATTTTGTCTTTTCTATCCAACGTGGGACTTTTTGACTCACACTTAGATTATTTCCAACAAATATGATGATCTAATGATGATTAAAATGGTGTATTATAAGCGGTAAAAAAAGTGAATTAACTTATCATTATCTTTTTTAATGCGAGTTTTGTTTTCCCATTTTAACCTCAAAATCCAATTTAGTAGAGAAAATTATGCGGTTTGACCTTATACGATGAAGTTTTTTTTCTCTATTATGAGTGATTTATTTAGTTTTTATTTGAAGTTCTTTATGCCACGCCTTGAGTTGTCTAGTTTACCATCCATGAGAGAGACACTTCTCATACCATTGTGTTTAAACTTGATTTTCCTTTCTTTCAAAGAGAGAAACTGATACTTGGTAAAGTTAAAGGAAAATGGATAAGACTCTCACTAAACTGGGAAGTGCTTGGATCTCCAAGAAAGCCAAGGCAGAGATTTCCCACGTAACTGACGATCTATCAGTATGCATCTCTCAGCTTCTTTTTTTTTTTTTTTTGTCTCTGAAAATTCTCATTTGTTTATAACCACCTTCAAATCTTAACTTTCTGTCTGAGTGCTAGAGTTTTCTCTGTGTTGGGTAAAATGTTTTGTTGATTTCATACAAAAATGGTAGAACTAAGATCTGATGCAATACATTTGCTACTATTTCTAGGAATCTTATACTATGATACATGTAAGTGTGGAATAGAACTATGATCATATCTTTATTTGAAAATAAATATAGGAGGACATGAAAATGCTTTGTTGTTAGAAGTGGACTTTAAAGTCTAATTTAACTCCACAAAACCGGCTTGTAAGGTGAGGATTGCACCTATTTATATATTGTGAATTGAATTTATTTTTAGTCGATGCAAGACTTTCAACATTTGTTCTTCCGATTGAATCTGATATGATTACTGGTGATGGGTTGCTTTAATCATGATTTTAGAGAAAATTTTCTGAACGATCTTGCGATGAACGATCATTGATTTGTTGGGAGTTTGAATATTGGGTGCAAGAAAGCTGATACGTTGCTTGCAATTTCAGGCTCTCTCAAATACTGTGGAAGAGAAGGCAAAACTTTTCATCAACAAGCTGAAAGGTACCTGCCTATACTACTACTTATTCTTTTCAAAACCACTTGCATTTCCGACTTGAACTTGCAATTAAATTTGTATAGATAATAACAAACATATTAATCAGACACTTCCTTTTGTTAAAGAACTTGTTTTGTTAAGAATTTGTTAAAAAGTAAATTTCAAACCTAATTCAAAATATTTCTCTCACGTTGAAGTATATACATTTCGAACGTAGACTAAACATTAATAAGTGGTTCCATAAAGGTTTGATAGCGGTTGACACTATAGACTCAACAAACAACAAATCTTATTAGGATATATTCATGATTCTAATATCATATTAAAAAATGAATTTTAAATCTAATTCAATCTCACAAAACTAGTTTGTTATATGTGATTTACAAACTCGTCTCATCTATAGTAAATAGAGGATCTCTAATACGTTTTGATATATTTTGCAATTAATATAGGAAAATCCCAGAAGGCTTTACCCGATCTTCTTCGAGAGTACAACCTTCCAGCTGGTCTGTTTCCCCGAAACATAACCTGCTACGAGTTTGATGAATCTAAAGGAAAGTTAGTGGTGCACTTGTGGTCTCCCTGTGAGGTGTGCTTTAAGGACTCATCCATTGTAAGGTATGCAAACCGTGTGAAAGGGAGCTTAACAAAGGGTAAGTTTAATGTTATGGATGGAATGAAGACGAAGGTTCTTGTGTGGGTCAAGGTCACCAGTGTTGCTGTTGAGAGTTACAAATCAGACAAAGTGTGGTTCACTGCTGCTGGAGTTAAGAAATCAAGACCCAAAGATGCCTATGAAATGCCTCGTGAAGCCATTAAGGTACAAGAATTTTGAACCATTTTTGTAATATGGTAATTCAGTTCACAAATTATGTATTAATACATGGTTGTATTATTAGACTATTGATTTTTCTTTCCTGGGTAAGTTTAGGGGTATTGTATACGGTGTTAAACTTGAAATTCACATATTAATTTCACTGTATGCGCTATGTATGATGTCAATTTCAATGATGTTAAGCATATTTGCACTGAGTTGTAATACCCATTGACGTAAGTTGTAGACTATTTTATTATGTTTCTTAATAAGCAATCATGAAATAATAGTTTTGAACTGGATTCTTATTTTGATAAGCTAATCCTTATAAAAAAATTTAAAATTAAATAATCATGGTTTATAATTATTAATCTATTTTAATAGATGCTGGAAAATTTCGGATGAAGCAAAAATAAAAAAAAAAATACAAAGCATGAAAATACCACTCTAAATCATGATAAAAATTACATTTACAAAACATAAAATAAATTATACTTATTATGAAAAAAAAATCTAAAAAATCTATGGAGGTAAATCATTAACACACTTGTGTGGTTTTCTATGAATAAAAAAGTCAAACTATTTAAGTTATTAGCATAATGATTTTCCTCATATAAAAAATGAGAAACTTTGGTAATTGTTCTTTATGACTCCAAATAATCACTCATTTCAAAATAATCAAAAATGTAAATGATCCTCATACACTCAATATAAGTAGAGGTTTGCACCCCTAAAAAATAAAAATAAAAAACTATCCATATATTCACTCCTAATTTCCTTTAAAAATATTAACACATGTTGCTAAATCAAAACAACATCTCCTTGCACCATCAATATTTACCTTAAACCAATTAGCATATAGAATTTGTCATATTATCTCCGTAAATTAAACCATCATACTCTCCTTAGTTTGAATGTTGAAAAATTTCAACAGCAAAAATCATATTTTTTAGATTTATTCTCAATCATACACACAAATTCCTTAATTTGAAAAACAACAAAAGTAAAAACAATTGTAACTTGAAATAAACTATGGTTTCTAATCTCCAAATCATCCAGATAGCCGCATTAATAAGAGCCACTTTGATCACTTTAAACATAAGACTAGAAGGAAACTTCATAAACTAAACAAAGAAATCCAAAAACTAAATTGCAAATCCTGAAAAAAAAAATTTCCTCAACCATTCTCAAAACAAATAAGAGAAAAATTAATATTGTTCCCACATAAATAACATGAACAACATTAAAGCACAACCATTTCTTTACCTCCAAATCAATAAATAATCTCGGTCACCCAATAACTTCCAAATAATCAAAGTCTTAACAAATCAAATTCCCTCAATCATCATATTTCATACCAGAAGAGTAAAATTTTTAACAACCTTTTAAAAGAACATTAGTATCATCTAGAATCCAACTAGTCACATCTCGATCCTTATTAACTAAGATAGAAGAAAAATCACATATAAGAAAATTCACATATATTAATCTTACTATGTAATTAAAAAATGTTAGTCAACTTAAATATGAAAACGTCAAACCACAATTATTTCAAAATTAATACAATCTCTCGTGCCTAATGTTCAAAATGTATAATTAATTAATTAATGACTTAGTTATATGTAGATATATTTTAAGTGTAATTCACATAATAGCTTTGTAAATAATATACAATATTTAAAAATCAATTTGTATTAAACTAATTCATTAGAATAATACGTAATAAAATGAAAATATTAAAATACATATCTAACAATTATAAACATATATTATGATACTGGGCCAATCCAGGATGTATCTAGCCCAGTCCAGGATGTACCCAGCCCTTTAGGTCGAGATGTGCCTGCTGTCTTGTTGGGTCATGGAACGCACATTGCCTACAGTGGTCGAGATGTATGCGGAGCCAGGATGTACGCGTCCATCCATGCCAAGCTGGGTCTATCCTCTTTTCTCCCTATCCTCCTTTGATAAATGCATCTTAGTTTGAACAATATCCTTTCTCGCTATGCACGTGTTCGAGTACATCTATCTCACGCTTCCCTATTGTACTAATTAGTAGGACATACACAGACACCCTATACAATATACAATTCAAAATATATTTAAAAAATATATTCTAAATTATATAATCTGAAAAATATTTTTAAATTTAAAAATAAATTTTTGTACAATTTAAAATGTATTAAAAAACATTTTAAATTATACTATCTATATTATGTTTTGGAATGTATATTTCAAAAATTACTTTCGAATTTGAAGTTCCTTCTAGTCTAGAATATAAAAAAATGTTTTGGGAGAGAACACAATTGTTTAAGGAAGGGTAAGAAAAAAGGAAAATAATATTTTGATCTTTTTCTTTTTACTCATTTTTAATTTATTATTTTAGATTATCACTATATTATTAAAAAAAATTAAAATAAATAATTTAAGAGTGATGAAAATAATAGATAAAAGAAGTGAGTTAAACTATTATCATAAAAAAAATTAAGAGAAAGATTGAATATATTTTAAATTTTTATTCCCTTCTCACCAAAGGTTAAAAGGGTCATTTTAGCATGATGCAGAAAGAAATATATTATTTTATTTTTTTTCTATTTATTTTCGCAGCTGGATTATTTTTGTTGGGCTGAAGCCCAATTATAATAGCGTCCATCTGACGCATGGAAAAGATCCAACGGTGTAGAAGCAAACAAAAGAAGATCTGATACACAAAGGAAAATAAAACCCTAAATGGATAGGTTCAGTTTGGTGGCGAAGGAATATATTATATAGGCACAGAGATCTGTACTTGTGTATCCTCACTTTGCTCTTCTCCGCCACTTCTCAAATCTTCCCTCTTCAATCCAAGCCATGTCGGACGAAGAGCACCATTTTGAGTCCAAGGCCGACGCCGGAGCGTCCAAAACCTACCCTCAGCAAGCCGGTACCATTCGCAAGAATGGTTACATAGTCATCAAAGCCCGCCCCTGCAAGGTCGATTATTTTGTCAAACCCTAAATTACTTTTTGCATTTTTTTTTTTATGATTTCTGCTTCTTAGATCCTAGTATGCTCTTATAATTCTGGTAATATACTTTTACAATTCCGGTGTTGTTGGGGCCTTCGCCGCCATTAATTTATTTATTCTTTGATAGATCTGCCGTTGATTTTATGTCCTGTCTCTGTTATTGATTTTTGTCGCTCCTTTATGTTATGTATATTAACAGGTTGTGGAAGTTTCCACTTCCAAAACTGGAAAGCACGGTCACGCTAAATGTCATTTTGTTGGAATTGATATTTTCACTGCCAAGAAACTTGAGGATATTGTGCCCTCCTCTCACAACTGTGATGTATGCATGATTTGATCTTTTAAATTTTCATTTTTGATTTTTGTTGTTGTAGTAGATTAGCCTAACCTGGGCAATGTTTTTCCTATGTTTTTGCAAATTATGGATTTTAGGTTCCTCATGTGAATCGTACTGACTACCAGCTCATTGATATCTCTGAGGATGGATTTGTGAGTTGATGTTTCTGTTCAGATTTTTCCCTTTTTATAATCATTGTAAATGGTGAAATTAGTTTGGCTTCTGTTATGAACTCTGAACATGGGTTCGCTACTAAAATTATTGTAGGTGAGTCTGCTTACTGAAAATGGGAACACTAAGGATGACCTCAGGCTCCCTACTGATGAGAGTCTTCTGACTCAGGTTGGCTCAATTTTGGATATTTTCCACCTTTTGGATTGACCGGTATAAGTTGTTTTTTGTTAGTATCTCTGATTGGGTTTGTTTTGTTGGTTTCTCTTTGCAGATAAAGGATGGATTTGCTGAGGGCAAGGACCTTGTTGTGTCTGTGATGTCTGCTATGGGTGAGGAACAGATTTGTGCTTTGAAGGATATTGGGCCGAAGAATTAGCTTTTCGTGTTGGTTGTTTCTTGTTTCTATTTAAGCAAAATTATTTTTGTAAACTTTGGTTTGTTCAAGAACTGCTTATAGATTTTAGTCAGACTAGTCTTAACAATTGTGTTTTTCTGTTGTCCTGTGATTTTATTATGAAAGGAAGAGTATGTGGGAATTAATTTTGGTATGATATGATGAATGATGAGTATTTTTGTTATGATATTATGCTGTTTCATGATGAGACTTCATGATAAACCGGTAATCAGAGGGACGATTCAAGAGATAATTTTTTTTATCATCAAATCTAGTAATATATTTATAATTGAAAACGGATTTTATTTTTGTTTTGAAAATTTTTCATTTACTTAAAAGCTTAAAAGGAATTTTCTGTGACACGATGTTTAAATGTGTTTAGGTGAAGTGATACTTTGAGTTTGTATAATGCTTATTATTGTGATGTTTTACTCATAATTTATTGATATTATAATATGATATTATAATGGAAGTTTGTCGACTTTAAGGTCTTTGGCGATGTTATTATGTCAATAAAAATTATAAAAGCGTATCATGTCTAATTGATTTTGAATATTATGTCTTTGTTTTGTATTAGGAAATTGTATTTATTTTTCATTTAGACTATTTTATTGTCTCTACCATGTTATTTAATTTACAATGATTGCCCTTCATGTGTACTTAAATATGTAGAGTCTATGTTTTACTTTAATATTTTATAACTTTAATTTCATATAGTTTTTTAGAGATCAATTATTTATTACAAAATATTTATGAAATTTAGTAAATTTTGTTTATATTATATTTTTAATTTTGAATAAATAGTCGTTTTACCACATGTATTATGAATGTTTTAGGTTTTGTTAAGGTTGGGTTATTTATTTTTCTTGTTTTTATTTTTCATTTATTTGTTTCCAAAATTTAAAGAAATTGCTTATATTTTTGGGTTTGTACCTGTCTTTCTGGAAGATATTTTTCTCCGTCTTTTTTCACCTTTTGGTATGTGAAATGTAGTAAGTGATCTTTTTAAAAACAAAGTTATATGAATGTTTTCATCTTTCAATCTAACGAACTTTCTTCCTTATTTCCATCATCAAAATGTACGTGCTTTTTTAATTTTAATTCATTTTAATTCTATTTATTTATTTTCTGTTTTATTTATTTCCTTATCCAAATAGAATGTAATTAATTACCTTTTTCTGTTGAATAGAAACTAAAAGTCAATTAAAATTTGGAAAGTTTATATATATATATATATATATATATATATATATATTTATATTTTTGCTAAATATGAAATGTAACATAAATAAAAATATTTATATGATCTTTGTATACAATTTTTTATTGTTAACTATTAATAAAAATATATTATTTTGGTTTTCAATCTTAATTTTTTTAATAGTAAAGTAATTGATTTAATTATACTTTAAGATTTAGTTACTATAATTTTTACATTGTATATTCCTATTTTAATCTCGTATCTTGAAATACTTTAAAAAATGAAAATAAAATAAAATTAATACATAATTTAATAGATGTTGTAGTTTTATTTTGCTAATTAATGTAATAATTAAAATAAATGTTATAAAAGAATTAAATATTTAGTTTATGAAGTTTAAGAAAGAAATTCAATCGTTAAAATAAAATACTATCTCAGATCAGAGCAATGAATATTGTTATAATTAAGTTTAATTATACAATATAAATATTTATGTTATCAATTTTTGTCTTTTAGATATTATAGATATTATATAGGATTAAATACATTTTTTGTGTTCAATTTTTTTTATTTATTTACAGGTTGAACATTATATTGTTTGGTCTAAGTCATGTAAAAGCACCAACAACAACGAACTATACGTATCCTTAATGTGCTTTGAGAAAGATATTTTACATCATTCTTTTAAGATGCAGGGACGAAATAGATATTCAATTTTGTTTAAGGACGAAACAATTTTTTGAAATTGATTGAGAACAAATGTATACACTAAAAGGGTATATTTAAAAACTTTTACTAGGTAAATTTTATTATGTGTTGTATGCATAATTCATTGATACATTTCAAAGCTAAAATTAATTAAATCAAGTGAATTGTATAGGCTCTTAAAATTAACATTTTACGAGGTGATGTCCTCACATCTTGAAGAAATAACAAATACTTTTTTTATGATTATAGTTAGGTATAAGGTCGTTTTTTATGATTAAAAAATGCTTTCAATTCAATTTTTCTTATTCAATTTAATATTAGTGCCATGTTTTATAAAGAAAAAAAATTCTCATAAAAAAAGTAATATTCAAACAAGAGGTTGTAACCTCAATTAATAAAAAATCTTAAAAAAAAAAAATATTGTAGAAAAAATGTCTCCGGGAGTATATTTATTTGTTAAAGGATATGGAAACAAAAGGAGTAAACACCTTTTCTTTTGTTCTCCCATGGATGCTAGTCCTTTCTCTAATGGTTTAGTTTTCTTCCTTAAAGGTAGATTTTATCATTCCTTGTCATGTTTTCAACATTATAAATGTGTCATTGATAAAACTATTGTGTTAGTCAATTAATTTGTTATACATGCAGTTATTTTATTGTTCAACGTTCTTCCACATTGATACTTTATCATATTCTAATAATATATTCCCTAGAACTTAAATAGAAAATTATAAAAACTAAAAGAAAAATTAAAAACTTTTTATAAGTTAAAAGTTGAATGATTTAATCCAATTTAGTGATATAATAGCATCCTAATAGCAATAGCACTAATATCACAAATGAAATTAATATTTGCTTCGTAATGTTAGAAAAAATATATTATAAATGAAAAATACGCCACATTCATTTAAAAATAAACATGTATTTTTTTATATTATAAATAAAACAACTATTATACTCTTAGTTTTTTTTATACTAAAATCATTAAAAATAAGTTAAGAGTTTCAATAATATATTATATACTTATTTATTTATTTTATATTAAAATATTTTTTTTGTTTTAATAAATTATATATTATTAGAATATTAAGAGATTCATGCCATTTATTAAAACAAAAATAAAAACAGATGCTTCTTCTTCCGCTGTTTTTTCCTGATTCCTCGCTCCCTGTAGTGTAGAGTGTGGAGGAGGATGAGTTCTTCTCCGCCTCGTTCTCGTGGCGACGGCGAGAAAAGACCCAGGTTTTTCGATTCAAACGCCAAGGCCATTTGTTGGTCCAAGGCTGATATTGTCCCTGGCCGTCACCCTGAGAGGTGGCGCAAAGACGCCGCCGGTAACATTGTCTGCAAACGTTTTTACAACTGCATCGGCTGCCTCTGCTACGAATACGATCACATCATTCCGTTTTCCAAAGGTTTCATTCTTTTTTTTAATCCATTCATTTCTTCTGCGGCATTTGCATACTCTATTCTTCTTCTATGACTATCACACTTTTTAGTTAAGAGAATAATCTGGGAAGTGACTGAAGATAGAACTAAATTAAAATGATAATGATAGTTTCAATTGTTTTTTTTTTTAAATGAAAATTGGTACAAATTTCCAGTTAAAACCTGTGTTGTTTGTATTAGGTTTGCCTTCGAAAATAGACAATTAGGCTTGCTATTTGATAATTTGATAATTATCTAATTGTGTTGTGATATTGGGGTGTAGGTGGTGAGTCAACAGCGGATAATTGTCAAATACTTCAGTCAAGAGTTAACAGACTCAAATCGGACAAATATGACATTGATGCTGATCAATTGAAAGACTACTCTTGTGAGGTTAATTTTACTGGTATGTCTGCTTCTTTGTTTGTCTATCTCTGCATTTCACTTTTTCTTTATGTAATAGTTGTCGTAATAACAACCTTGTAAAACAGAACCCAATAATTCTGTTTAGTTAATTCTGGTTTTTGTTGAATCAGAATTATAAATTGGTCTTGTATGTGCTTTTGAAGGGGTATGAGAGTTTTCTAGTTTGTGAAACCTCTACAATCTTCCTTTGAAGTTGTGAGTGAGTATTGCAAGAGTGATCTTGGTGGTACGTGAGAGTTGTGTGGGTTCTGTTTACAGTATAGGGAGCTTGGGTGAGAGGATCGTGTAATATCAGTTTAGATATTACACTTTATCCTCCTATTATGCATTTTACCCATCCCTGGCTTGAGGAATTCCTTTATCCAGGTCTGTTCATCATGGAGGAACGAATGATAGTATTATTTTTAGGGACTGAGAATCTCAATTCCTTTTTTCGAACTCAGTCACCTTAGTAAAGTTAGAACCTCAATCCTCTTCGACATACAACCCAAATTGTAGGTAATAGTTGTGATTCTTTCAATTGCTGGCTTTTTTAATTTATTGCTTGCATCATTGAAGAGTATCTGCACAATTTTTTGAAGTGTCTTGGTTGCCCGGATTGGGATTTTCTGAATGCTTTACACATTTCATGTCCCTCAATTTCATCACTAGAAGCTTTTGCCTGCACTTTTTGCATTCTGCACATTATGAGTTATGGACTACTTCACCTTTGTAAAAAATAATGAAAGCAGTTAGATGAAATTCTCTATTAATGTCTTAGTTTCCTTTCATTTGTTTTACGTGAATTTCTTAGTTTAGCTAATGCTTCATTTTAACTGAATCAATTAAGAATGTTTCGTTCTAGTTATCTTCAATTGGCCACCCTGATTCTGAAGATCTCCAAAATTAGTTGGCAATACATTTTTAGATTGATCTTAAGTGGATGTATTGGCGGTCACTATCCCGGACTTAATATTGTGATGGGTAGTTTATTCACTGTATCCCGTTAAAAGAATTGTTGTTGCATTACACTTAGGACCCTTTTCTGTTTGATGATATTTATTGGAAATAATATTACAAAATGAAGGGTTGTGAAAAGATAAAAGGGCGTGAGTTAATATAAATCAAGCAGTATTATTTTATGTAACTATCAGGTATCCGAAGGGTTATTTACATTGTGATTATTTGGCGTGTCTTGTCAAAATTCATGTAATAGTTATGGGTTAATCTTATTATAAATAGAGTTCCTATCCATGCAACTAGTATGCCAAATATAATATAATCCTCCTTTATTTTCTTTAGTCTCCTATCTATTTTTCTAACAAAGTGGTATCAGAGTTTAGGCTTTGATAATTGAGAGATATACACTTGTTGAGTTGATAGATGACAAACAGAATCTTGAACTTGTTTCAAGTCGCTCATTTTACCTATATGGCAATTGGTGCGGTCAGATGAAGGCCTTGCTGGGCCTTGCTGGGGTACCAAGATGCTTGGGAGGTTGTAGATAAATGTTATACCCAACATGACATTGAGAATACTTTGTCTCCAAATGAGAGTGAGGCTTTGTTGATGATAAAGAAGAAGGATCAACAAGCACTTACCATTACCTATGAAGGTTTTGAGGACATCATGTTTGAGATGGTGTCTAATGCATTCACCTCCAAGCAAGCTTGGGAGATTTTGAAAAACTCCTTTTAAGGTGTTGACAAGGTAATGAAGGTGTGCCTACAAATTCTTTGTGGAGGGTTTGAATCCTTGCATATGAAGGTGATTGAATTGATTTCTTATTTTAACAATAAGGTGATAATGATTGTAAATCAAATTATGAATTATGGAGAGAATGTGGAAGACGTTTGCGGTGTAGAAGATTCTTCATTGTCAACAATAAAATTTGATTTTGTGGTTTGTGCAGTTGAAGGGTCAAAGGACATAGAATTGCTGACCAATTGATGGTTTCACTTCAAGCTTATGAAGAAAGGTTCAAAAGAAGACATGATGAGTGTTTAGAAAAAGTCCTCAACGTCAAAGATTCTTTGAAAGAAAATGGAGGAGAAAAAACCAAAAAGGACATTGTCTTGGAAGAGGATGTGGTTGTGGCCAAAGAAGAGAAAGATGAGTCTATGACAATTTTTATAATAATGAAAGGAAACCCACTACATATCATGGAAGAGAAAAAGGAAAAAGTAATTTTGGTAGAACAAATGAAAGGAGGTGTGATAATCTAATGTTGAATGATATCATGCCGTAAATATGGTCATTTTCTATGGAGTATAAAACCAAATGTTGAATGTTATAATTGTCACAGTATGACCATTTTTTTTTCTGGTGACTGTAAAACCAGTGTTGAAGAAAAAGGCTACTCCTGTTGGTGTGAAAGAAGAAGATGAAGAGTTCGCACAATTGCTAGCACTTAGTAATGAATAGAAAGATCATTAAATCTTATGGCATCTTGCAACGGACCAAGTAATCATTCGTAATTACAAGGGGGAGCTTTGTGCAGCTTGAAGAAAAGGTGAAAGAGAATGTTTTCTTTGGTGATTCTTCCAAGACACATAATCCAAGAGAAAGGTACAATTATGATTTCCTTAAAAGATGGTACTCATAAATTAATCAAGGATGTCTATTATATTTCCAAACTAAGAAGTGATATTTTTAGTTTGCAACAACTTATTGAGAAGGCATATTAAATTCTCATGAAAGATAACTGTTTTGGCTTAAGATCAAAACTCTAAATGTCGTTTTGTCAAGAAATAGAATGTTGTTCACTTTAAAACACGGTGTTGACATATGAGGTTTGGTCTTGATCATTTTTAATTTTTGAGTACTCAAGTTAAGTCCTTAGGAGATGAGAGTACGGTAATGGGGATGTTTCACATGAACCACACTATAAATTGTGTGAAACATGACTTTATAGCTAGCATGCAAAATGAAGATTTCCTATAGAAGCTGAATCAAGAGCAAAAGAGCTTGTTCTACTTGTGCATTCCAATGTGTAGTGCATCCTCTTTCATTTGGTAAAAAAGGTTTTTTTGCCCTTTGTTGATGTTTTTTAATGGGAAAAGTTGGGTATAATGTTTTGAAGAAAAAATTAGACATTTGTTATTTAAAAATAAAAATAAAAAGCTCTTGTAGAAAAGGAGAGTGGCTAATAAATAAGGTTTTAAGATATGATAGAGGAGACAAATTGACATAAAAAGAATTCAATGAATTTTGTTACAAATATTGGAATTTGTCAGCCTCTACTGGTCATAGAACTCCACTGCAAAATGTCTTGAAAGAGAAAAGGTGGTGTCATTCTTAGCATGAGTAGAAGGATATTGAAATCTAAATCTATGCCCAAGAAGTTTTGAGCCAATGCTGTTTCATGTACAGGTTATTTGTCTAACCACTCTCCTACAAGGAATGTCAAAAGCCAAGAAGCATGGAAGATCCAAGCTTGATAATAGAAAAATCCAAGAGTTGACCATTTAAGAGTCTTTGGGAGCATGGTGTATGCTCATGTACCTAACAAAGGAAGATTCTAGCTTGACAATAGAAGTGGGAAACATGTGGTCCTTGGCTATGATGTGAGTTCAGAAGATTACTAGTTTTATAATTCAAACAATGGAAAGATTATTATAAACAGAGATGTAGAATGAGGAAGAAACATGGAATTGGCAGAAAGAAAAGCCAAGCAAAATGAGAAGCATTTTAAGAGATATGTTCAAATTGAATTTATTTTATGATTTGTTTTGTCTTTTTTGTTGACTGTGAACGCCTAACCTTTGATGAATCCATGGAGCACAAAAGGTGGAAACAATTCATGGAGAAAGAATTAAAACATTGTGAAGGACACTTGGAATTTATCAAAACTTCCTAAAGGTCATGAAGCAATTAAAGTTCAGTGGACATTCGAGTTTAAGAAAAAAGTTGATGAGAAAAAGGTGGAGGTAGTTCATGTGAAGACACAAGACACAAGACGTTTTCATTTTTCATTAAGCTCCTCAAGGTTAAAGATGTTACAAGATTAAGAAAAATACTTGATATACAGAAAATGTGTTCAGATTTTTCTAAGGGGGATGCTGGAGATGAAAGGGAGTGAGTTTACATGTAAAGTAGAACCTACTCTAATATAAAAGAATAATCAATCCATCTTTTTCGTGTCCCAAATGCAATAAAATCTCCTCTTTTTTCTCTCTAGTTTCCTCTCTATTTTTTCTAACAGATCTAGGCCTGATCAATTATTGACATGTTCATTGGAATTATATGTCTAATTCACAATTACTTATAGGTATAGTGTTGTACAAGTAAATTGTGCAGTGTTCAAATTTCTGCATAACAATCATGTTTCTTATCTCAATATTCTACTTTTGATCAATTAGCAGATAAGGAGCTTGATATAATTGAGATGGCTGTTTACGGCGATGTGGCGCGGCCGGGAAATCAGTGTCGTTGCAGAACTATTGCTGAGAAGCTTGGCAAATTTAAACCAAAAGATGACAAAGATGCTTGTAAGTTGCCACAGGGATGAATCTCAGCTGTAGTAAGCAACTTTACAGCATAATGTATTGAAAACAGAACCTCATGCCAAATCTCTTAAGTTTTAGACAAAAAACAATTGTTTCACTTTATATCATATCATTTGGTTTAGCGTGAGGATTGGCATCTAGACTAGTTGTTAAGTGTAATTCTAGGTTTCTGACTTCTTTAAAGTAACCTCTAAGGTAAGAGGGAAAAAAAACTCTATGATCAATGACAAAATCAATAATTTATATTTAATAAGAAACTTGCATTTGTGGGGTAATTATAGATTTGTATGATATATTTTTTTTTCATTTTCTGATACATGGTTGAGATCGTTTGCTTAATTAGTTAAACAGGAGAAGGCCTATTTTTCAGTTCTTATTTTTGGTCCATGAACATGGTATCCCTGCCTGGAGATAAGTAAAATCTGGTCATTTTGAAAGTCTTTGGGAATGGGTTTAAAATCAAAGTTGTAAAAACTAGGCTTACCCAGCTGGTTCAAATGGGTCCCAAGTCACGGGTTGATATTCAGACCGGAAATATAGCCAATCCAGGTTGATCCAGTTGAATCTGACTGGATCAATAAAAACGATTGAATTGGTCCGATTTTTTTTTTGTGTGTGTGTGTGTGTATATATATATATATATATATATATATATATATATATATTTGCCTTTTAAATTAGTTTACTAATATGTGTTGTTTAATTTTTATTTATGGATCTTTGGTGATGTTAGAACTTTATTTTGAATATTAGTTATTTCAAATAATATCTTAAATTTTGAGCTATCAAATTCCATTATTTTTTTTAAAACTTTATTCACTGTTTCATTTATTTATTTATTTTTATCTAACAAGTTTTAAATTTGATTAGATTTGTCAAATTGGGTTAACTATATATAATATTTTTTTTTTTTAAATGTGTGTTGGTCTGTGATCTATCTCTCAAACGATTAATCCAATACATTGATGGGGTCTCCTTGGCCACTTTTCAGAACCGTTTAAAAGAGTTGTGTTCTATTTCTATTTTTTAATTTTGTAATAGATAATTTTAACAAGTGATTCATTTCTAATCTTTAGATTAAAAGTAAATAAAAATATGAAAAAATATATTTAAAATAACTTGTTTATCGTCTTTTACTTTTTCTGATTTCTAACAAGTATAAAGTACTTTTGAAATGCTACAAAGCCTTTTAATATTGCATTTATTATTTTCATAGTTGAAAGGTATGTGAGTGTGAGGGAGTAGGGCCATCCATGGCACCCTGAACAAAATGATAAAAGAATTGTCCCTTTTAAACTGATGTCCCAAAGGACCAAGAAAGATTACTTGTGGATATTGCAGAACTTGCAGAAAACAAATTTTGATATACAGAAAAATTTTTAGTAGTTTGTGTTTCATTCAACTTATAATAGAAACATATCATGTGTACACTTTTGAGAGTGGCTTTTTTTCAACATTCTAAATTAATCCACTTAGCATAATGCAGTTAGGATTTATCTCTATAACACCATCTGATGTTATTTTACCACCACAGGGATGTTACATGGGATATTACAAAATTGGGTGTATTCATTAATCTTCCAAATAAGAACACAAAAAACATTATTTCATGGACTCTAAAAGGGAAGGTGGGTGATTAATGGCTCATAATTAAGAGAGAAAGAACCATTTCCTTTTGTATCAAAATAATATTTTAATAGTAGAAGGACCAACATTCTCCCTTCAAACACTAACGCAACACAAGGTTTTAAGTAAATAGGGTTTATCTTATATACTATTTCTACCATTAAATTCTTGATGCTTAAAGTTATTGCATAATATTTTTAAAGCATTCAATATTACCTATACAACATATATCTAAAATACTTTCATTTTATATGTACCATTTTAAGTGTTAATTTAGGTTTTATCACACAAAGTTGGAGAACAAAATTAAGAGATGAAAACATAAAAAAATTAGAAAAAAAGAATGGACGAAACAGACATTGTCGAATGAGATGTTGCAGAAATAATTGGTGTATTTTTTTTTATTGGACAATCTTCATGAAAAAACTTTTTTTTTTTCTTAATAGAGTTTCTTTTACCTTTCATCTCCGTTTTTCCACCTTCACCCACACCTTTATTTATTCTTTCCATCTCTTCTTTTCTTTTCGATTAAAATTGTTTAAATATGCTGAATAATTTAACTCGATAACATGATAAAATAAAACACTTTGATTTCCCTCTAATTATAAGGTTCTAATTATAAGGTTTGTTAGTGAAGAAAATTGAACTCACAACCTCTCTTACCCTTCTTTTCAAATTTATTAAACCAACATTATAACTCTTAAATGTTAGTGAAGATAGTTGAATCCATAATCTCTTCTAAGACTCACTTCTAACTTTATCACTAAATTAACCTTATATCTCCTTGTCATCTGATTTGAGCATCATAATCTCTTTTAGATCGAGATTGTCAATAATAAAAATTAATTGCAAAATAAGAAAAATAGAAAAATCATTAATTGAGACGGATAATTATATAAAAGTTATCTTATCTTAATTAGAATATTTTACATAAATTTCTATACTTAATTTATCTCAATTTGAACTCTAAATGTTGATCAAGAATAAATTATCAAAATATATTCTCCTTAAATTTATTTGAAGAGGATATGTTTCCAATTTCAAAGTGTTTAACTAATTATCTTTAAACGTGCATACATTAGATATTTGACCTTTTTGGAAAAATAAAATAAGAAAACTTAGATCATACACTATATATGGTTATGGTAATTTTTGGTTTTCTTCAATTGGAACCACGTTCTCTCTTTTTCTTTTTCATCAAGATATATTTAAACTACATCTTTAAAGTTATATAAATAAAAAACTCTAATTCATAAAAATTTAAAATCATTCTATTCTTTAATTTTGAGAAAAGAATTTAACATTTACTCATAATTATAATAAACTAATTAATAATCACCTTAGTATAACCTTTTAAGCAATTACTTTATATAAAAGTTATAAGTTGGAAACTAACCCTACAAAACTAATAAAGGTATATATTTTTAATGTAAAATAATGGCCACAAGTTGACTTAAAACCTTATAGAAACTTTGTAAACCCCACCACCATAGTCATAAATAATCTTACTAAACGTTGACGTTTTTCTGCTTTTCCTTATAAATAAATGTTTCCATAACTAAGTTGGTAGTACTTAACAAATGGAATTAATATTACTACCAAATTAAGTTGGTCTTCTTATACTCAGTCTTTGGACAAACAATTAGAAATGTTCAGAGACAGATACTAATATTTATATACCACTTCACACCATAACATTTATCTGCTGAACTCTCTTTCGGCAAAATACCCCAAATATTATTTATTAATAGTACATTTAAGTAAGAATCATGTGCTTAAATTGCATTAGTTTTACTGAAAAAAAAACTTTTTTTTTTCTGAAATGATCTGATCTTCAGTGGATTAAACTTATGATATGCTTCAAATATGATTATAATTAAATACATTATTAGTTGCTATTTCATATTGTACTACAAAATCTAATGATATCATTTCCATTTTTCACAACATAAGTTTCTATTTCATTTTTTATGTATCCTAATATCGTTTTACTTCATAATTTTATTTTATATAGATTCTATTATATAAATCTCATTACGTGATATAATTTTTTAAAATATTTTTTAGTTTTGACACAATATACAAGTCTTATAACATCTATATTTATAATCTTGGTTCATGTCGTTTAAATTAGTCCTTTTTTTTCGTTCAATTTTGTCTTCATGTTCACGTATTTAATTTGATAACCACAAAGTATGTAGGATTGTACTGTTCACATGATATGACACTCTTCACATTATAACTTATTTGAACAAAACACATGCATTCATAATGTAAATAATGTTATGTCATGTGAAAAATATCAATTTGTACATTCTACTGTTATCAATTTAAACAGCGTCAACATAAAAAGATAAAATTAAACCTAATTTAATAAATCAGATATCAAATCAAACAAACAAAAAATAAAAGAGACCAAATTCAACAAACTGAACTAAAATAATATTTAAAGCTATAATTTTTAACACTCTCCTACTATATACATAATGAATTTCCTGAAAGATCTTAAAACTCTAATTACTATCATTGCAACAGAGATACGTAATGATCACGTAAATGCTAACTTGTTTCTCCTTTTTTTTTCAGATTTCAGATCATAAAGCATTAAGAAAAGTGGAAAATGCAAGATTTTTAGATAAGAAAACCCGAATTTTATGACCAAGTATTTGAAGAATTGGCCTCTCCTTTTGTGATGTAGTTAAGTTGTGCCTGAGTACTGATTAGGGAGAAAAACATGAACATGTTGCAGGGCCAGAATGTGAGTAAGAAAAGAATAAAGTAACTAACGAAGGAAATGTTTGTGTGTTATGGTTCCCTTGTCGTTCAGTGTTTGTGGTTTCATTAAGCGTATGTAGGTTCTCTAGTCAATATTTGCACCAACTAAACCACAGTTATAAACCAAATCCTGACATGGATCCCCACTTGTGACCAACCTTTAACCTACCACACCCACCTCTTTTTCTTCTTCATTTTATTACTCTTTATTCCTTTTAATCACTGTTGTTGGTTTTCAGTTTCATTGACATCTTTTCAAGTGGAAGAGAGGGTGATGCTTCCTCCACCATGTATAAAAAATGAATTCAAAAATTAATCACAACAGCTCCACTCACATGCTTTGTTCAACATCACATTTACTCACTTTGTTTCTTTTGGTGTACATTTACTCACTTCTTTGAGTTGTTTCCTTGTTTGGAAATTAAGCTTATCAGTTTAATCTTGTTTAGGTGCACATGCATTGGCTTTCTGTTTCTTGTCAACTTCCTCAAGTTGCAATTTGGATCACCCTATATTGAAGATTAAAGAAGTCCACTTATGCCACTAAACTGTTTGTCATTATTCTCAAGCCAACTTTGTCAAAATGTCTGGAGTGGTTAATAAATGCATTCAATGAAAAGATTATTTTCTCTGATCAACTGTGGCACATTAAAAATCTGGGGACTTTTTCAGCTTTGTGTTTACCCTGCAGTAAATACATGCAGTACATCTTCATATTTTTTTCTTATAACTGGGTTGAAACTTTCAGGGAAAGATGGGTGCAAGGTTGTAAATCTAAAAGACGATCTTTTTCCTGTTTTAGCTCTGTGATTAACCACTTATCCTCTTTTCTTTTAAATTGTGAATTTGAATAATGCTTTGTCTGCATTTATTTACATTGATTAATGTAAGGGTTTCTTTCATAGTTTCATCTATAGATGTATTTATTAGTTATCACTTTGGTATTGTTTATTTCTATCATTGCTTCTGAGTGCTCCTCATGCTTTGAGGGATATCTTGATTAGATCACGGGAGGCACGAGGCAGCAATTATGGCTTTTCTCAGAGCCATCTTTCCTTTTTTTATGTATATCATCAGAGCCATTTCTTTTTCAGGGGGAGGGGTTGGAGAAGCGACTTTTAAAGTTTTAAAAAGAGTTACTATTATCAGTGTGAACCAGTGATGTCAAAGACACCACATGTAGAACTGGTAAAAGGAAGCCTGATTTTTTTTTTTTTAATTATAAAATTTACTTTGATACTTGTTTATTTCCATGTTTTAAAATCTTTTTTCCTACTTTTGTGGTTTAATTTGTGAAAACTCCATACAGGAATGAATGTAAGATGCTGATATTTAAACTCCAGTCATTATAATAAAATTCAAAAGCTTTTATTACCTCATGTTTCTAATTCTGAATCTTGACCCAGAACTATTAATCTCAGTTACTGGTGACTCAATCCAGCAACTATGAGCCTTATTTCCTTAAATTATGACTTCCTAGTATGATGTTTCCCTGTGGCTAAATAGACAAAATTATGAAAAAGCTTCAATTTGCATAACAGCACAAACCATTATTTAGGTGAATAACAAACAAGACTTGCAGAATCAGGAAAGTTACTCACTTATATTTTACTTTATCCTGTTCTGACTGTTAAATCTAGGATTCCGGAAACTACATAGAATGGTAATCATAACGGTGAAAATAGCTGTTGGATGCTTGGGTTGGATCCCCCTTTCCTTTTATCACTAGAAAGAGAAAAGAGAAAAAAGAAAAAAAAGGATATATAGTGGGAGCCACACTGCAAACTTTTCCCTCGCCATTAGGATACTGAGAAAACAGCATACTGAAAATAAGGTAACCACATTAATAATGCAGACAAGGTTTTGGTGATCAAATCATCATGCTATCCTTCTTTCACTCAAGTCAGCTATGCTTACACCATGCCTAATCATTGTACTGAATTCCTAAACGCATTAGCACCAGGAATAATTTATTAAAACCCCACTTTTAATTTTTTCTGTATTATCAATTGGAAAAAAGGTCTGGTTTTACCTTTTCTTGTGCACATAGGAGGAACTATTGAAACATAGTAAATTATAGGAGGTAAAAGCTAATTTAGCATGTGTAGGAGCCTAGACCGTTTGAATACTTTTGGTCTACATCAAATTGAAATGGGATAATTTGGGAAGATTTTCTGGAATCTACAGAAATGGTCCCAAGACTCTGAATTCCGTAGTGAGGCTATATCCTAAGCAGCACGCTTTCTACCCACTCAAAAATATCAAACATTCCAAAGCGTTATCTTTAAGAAAGTGAGAACTGTGGTCAATATATACACCAAGGATAGAAGCAAGATAGATAGACACTGTTCTGTTTTCATGATCCGGTGTCAAACCACGAAGAAAATTTTGTGCTCAGAGAGTGCCTGCCCCATTATTATTTCAACCTATCAAAATCAAACACAAAATGCGTGGACTTTAAGTCAGTAACTGACGGAAGTAAACATCAAAATGTCAGCGTTTTATGCAGACACAGTTCGAGTAAGCGAATTTTATGCAGACTAACATTTCCTTCCATTATCAACTTTTCAGGGACAATGATTTATTATTTTCAAGAAGTGATTAGTACGAAAAATCACCCTTTTATTACCCTGTTCCCACGTCAAGTGGTGCATGAAGTATGAACAGAAAATAATCTTCAAATCTTGAATTCAAAGAAAGTGGAAATTTAAGCAAGGAAGACGCATTAATGAACACAACAACGACAGCCCAATACCATTTATCAGTGTGGAAGCAAATTAATTGTGATTGATAATAATTGGTGATTAGCAATTTGACATGATGACGACAAAAGCCAAATGAAAACGGAATTTATTAATTTATATATCTGTCATATGCTATAACCTCCCCATTTCACACGCGCTCTTCTAATCAAGCCCATGCAAAATTTCTCTACTTTCAAGTAGTTTACCTTTCACACAACATCACGCTCACAGGCAAAACAAACCTATTATAATACAAATTTGCAAACCAGTAGTACTGAGTAGTTACAAATACAACAAAACCAGTATTTCGCATTTTCGTTCGTTCGTTCGTTCGTTGTCATGCAAAAAGGCAGATACTCACAAAAGACTTTCATCCTTCCGTTGATTTCGGCGCTGTGTTTCAGTGAGCCTCATTAAGATCCCAACATCCACCCTCTCTTTCCGCAATTACCGGAGAAACGAAAAAAAAAAAGTGAGAAAGCGAGTGAAACAAAGTTTTATGTCCGTGCCTGTGTCTGAGTTCATGTCGTGTGAGTTTAAAAGGTCAGACCCATTTGCCCTTGCGGTGTTGAACAGTTGCTGATGCTCACTCTCGTTCTCCGTGGTTCCCAAAGGAGCTAACTTCATCCGAGGAACAGGACGAAGTTAACCGGTTGCGTGGTGGGTCGGAAGGTGAAGGTGTTGGGAGTGATATGGTGCGGTGAGGCGTAACGTAATGGGGTGTGTGGTGGCGAAGCAGGCTGTTTCTGTCACGCCTGCGATTGAGCACTCGGTTGAGTCGGATAAGAACAGGAAGAAGAAGACCGAGTCTGGTAGGAGCGAGTTGGGCGAGTCAGGGAGAGCGAGTTCCAATGGTGGAAGTGAGTCTCTAAGCTTCAGGTTGGGTAACCTGAGCAAGTACGTGGAGGGAGAGCAGGCGGCGGCAGGTTGGCCGGCGTGGCTCAGCGCCGTGGCAAGTGAGGCCATTCACGGTTGGGTCCCTCTTCGAGCTGACGCATTTGAGAAACTTGAAAAGGTTCGTATAAATACCAGCCACCATTTCATCATGTCAAATTATCAATGGTTTATCTCGGGGTGTTCATTTTGTGATTTAACTAACTAGGAAGCATTTCAAAATGAGAGTCATGGATGAGATTTCTCAAACTTTTTGGAATGGTATAGATAAGATTTAAAAATTGTAGTTGCGGTCAGCAATTTTATCACAATGGTTTTGCAGAAAATTTGTAGACGAACACAATTGTAATTGCATCTCAATTTACTTATCACAATATTTGATGTTATAAAACATCGTAAATGCAGTCACAACTATGGTTGCAGAAATCTTAAAAACTTGACGATGTAATTGAAATTGTCGCTATTGAATAATTGGTTTCTCTTGAGTTGTATATAACGTACTGCTTTATATACTAATGTTTATTATTGGTTTTGATAAGTTGGCTTTTATATGTTTGCAAACTGGATGAATAGATTGGGCAGGGAACATATAGTAGTGTTTTCCGAGCAAAGGAGATTGAGACCGGAAAGATAGTAGCTTTGAAGAAGGTGAGATTTGACAATTTTGAGCCGGAGAGTGTGAGGTTTATGGCACGAGAAATAATGATTCTTAGGAGGCTTGATCATCCAAACATCATTAAACTGGAGGGCTTGATTACTTCTAGATTGTCTTGTAGCATATACCTTGTGTTTGAGTACATGGAGCACGACATCACGGGGCTCTTGTCTAGACCGGAAATCAAGTTTAGTGAATCACAGGTATGAATGTTGCATGTTTGTTGTTTTGTTTCTCAGACACCGTGAGATAAGTGTTGAGTGATTTGTGAACTGAGACAAAAAAAGGTGCCAATTGAATGTTGTGATGCTTAGCTAAAAGGATGAAACAATTTTGTTGTGCAGATCAAATGCTACATGAAACAATTGTTATCTGGTCTTGAGCACTGTCACTCACGGGGTGTGATGCACCGGGACATCAAAGGATCAAATCTTTTAGTGAATAATGAAGGGATATTGAAGGTGGCAGATTTTGGACTGGCAAATTTTTCCAATTCTGGGAACAAGCAGCCCCTCACTAGTCGTGTAGTCACGTTATGGTACCGTCCTCCAGAACTTTTGCTCGGTTCAACAGATTATGGTCCATCCGTGGATATTTGGAGTGTTGGCTGTGTATTTGCAGAATTACTAATTGGGAAGCCCATACTTCAGGGGAGAACCGAGGTAGTAAAGTAAACTTTTCAAAATGTATGGACTTTTTTCCTTCCCTGTTTGATATTTTGTGTTCAGATGATTACCCTCTAATGATGCTCGTTGGTGACAATTTGAGTTTCATTCATTGTTTCGGTTACATACTAATTTTATTAAATCCTATGTAGTTGTTGACAATAATTATTCAGAATACAAATTATAGTCCCCTTCCTATTGCATGACGTTTTGTGACAGTCAAAAACTGTTGGTTTGTTTGACATGGGTGCTCTTGTTGTGTGTTTAATTATATATGATCTTGATACAGTGGAGAGTGGAACTGAACTTCATAGATTGCTTGTTAACCGGCTAATTGATAATAAACGAATCAACTGGAAGTGACAAATATAATATTTTGTTCTTTACTGTTCTCTTCAATCTATACTGAATTCAACTTTGCTATACATTAGGTTGAACAATTGCACAAAATTTTCAAGCTCTGTGGCTCCCCACCCGAAGAATACTGGAAAAAAACCAGACTTCCTCATGCAACATTGTTCAAGCCACAGCAACCATACGATAGTTGCCTCCGAGAGACATTTAAAGATTTTCACATCTCCAGTGTAAATCTTCTACAAACTCTTCTTTCTGTCGAACCAAGCAAACGTGGGACTGCCTCCTCCGCTCTCTCATTAGAGGTAAGTCAGCATGGCAATGTTGGTTTTTTATATGTTGAAAATAGTTAGAAAATGGATTTAGGTCTAACTCAACCATCTAAAGTGGATTTAGAGTTAATTCTATAAAGTTGAGTTAAAGTGGATTTACTGAAGTGTTCTTTTTCGGTGATTAATCTCTATAACAGAGCATAGTCTCCTGATTGCGTTTGTACATTTTGATTTTGATAATATCTTTTTGTGCATATAATCTTTCTGTCATTTTTGTGATATTAGTCCTAGCCTATATTCAGATTTGTTCGTCATCCATCTGCAAATTTTATGACCATGTGCAGCATTGATGTATGGTTTTGGACTCTTCTAGCCTTCTAATAATAATTTTACCACTTTTCAGTATTTCAAAACAAAACCTTATGCATGCGACCCATCAACCTTACCAATATACCCACCTAGCAAGGAGATTGATGCGAAACATGAAGAGGAGTCAAGAAGGTAAAAATCAATCATCTTTTTTCTGACTATTTTATGGAGTTTTACTAGAAAGGTTTAGTTTTACTGAAAAGAGGATATGAAGCTTTCAATAGTATTGAACATCATAAACAAAATTTAATCTTGAAATTTTCATTTTATCAATCATCATTTGTTGCCTTTTCATGAGATTATACGTCGATGAACTTCCAGGAAAAAAATTGGTGGGCGAGCTGGTGTACCAGAATCAAGAAAACCATCAAGAAAGCCACTAGCACTGAGTAAATTAGCCCCAGCAGAGGTCTAGCTTGCTTTTTTTGTTCTTCCATCATTGTGTTTCTTATGCACTGATTTCCAAACAGTGACCTAATCACCAAAAATGGATTTTCATCTCACCTAGAATCTTATTCTCCTCCTACAGGATTTGACAACTCAAACTCAAACTTCCCTAAAGATTGATGATAGATGTATCCACACCCTTAAAGAAGAGAACACTAATACAGTTGAGGAGGCACCAAAGCAGTGTAGTGGTAAACCAGAGGATGATTCCCATGTGAAGAATGCATCTAAAGTAGATATTCCCTTTCCTGGGCCATTGCAAGTTTCAAAATCAAGTGGCTTTGCATGGGCAAAAAGGCGTAGAGATGACACTTCTATTAGAACTCACAGTCGGTCTATTTCTAGAGGCTATATCTTTAATTCATTGGAAACTTCTATACTAAATTCAAGGAATAATTCTGAATCCAGAAACTACGAAAATAATGAATTTTTCGGGACATGCACCAACTCTAGGGGCCACGACCTACTTGAAATTTCTAAGCTTTCCATGAAAAATCAATGGAGTAAGTTTGATCGTCCAGATTCATTTGATACTGAGGAGTACCATTCACAAGAACTTTCCATGGCGCTTTATAACAGGCAAGACTCACTATCCAAGAGAAGTAACCTGGTAAGTTTACTTAGTTTGCTAATTCCCTAATGTGCAATTTATGTGCTCTTCACTGGACATGCTTCTTATTTATTTCCTCTTAACAGAGTTACCAGGATCAAGGAGAAAAGGTAGAGTTTTCAGGGCCTCTGCTATCTCAAATGCACACAGTTGATGAACTCTTAGAAAGACATGAGCGTCACATCCGGCGTAGTGTCAGAAGATCATGGTTTCAGAGAGGTATGTGGCAGAAATATCTAAAAGACTGTTGTCACAAAATGAAGAAGCAATTGCTTTTTTCACTCCCTCTTCAATCTTTTCTCATTCATTTTTGTGCATAGAGTTCTTGCAATCATTATCAAGAAACTATGGTATTACAAAGTTAATCGATCCATGGATTGCAGGTAAGAAGCAAGGGACGTAACTCCAAAGGTGATATTTATTCATGGAAGGAAATAGTAACTCCAAAGGTGCATTTGAAACCAAATGTCCTTGTGAAAGGACCATTTTTCATTCTCCAAGCTCACTAGCTGCTGTGACTTTGAGCAACAGATGAACATTATCATGTCCACATAGACACAGTACCAAGAATAGAAGCTTGGAAGCTAACCAATTTGAGGAGTGTAATTCAGTTTACAGAAATCAGAAGGCCATGGAGAAGAGAAGAAAAGCTCTCTTTTTACTTCTTTTTCACCATGGATTCTCTATTTTTGGTCAATTATAATATATGAAAATTTATTTCTTTATCATCTAAACTTCCTCAAACATCTTGCCTTTGGTAATCCTTATCTACCTCTCAATTCTCATCCACCAATGTACATACAAACATTAATACATTATCTGCATTGCTTATAAATTGGTCTAATTCCTATTTCACTATTTTTTATAGGCTTCAATAGTATATTATTCTACAAATATTTTTAAAAGAAAAAAAAATTGAATTTTTCAATAAGATAACATTAGTTTATAAAATTAGTTTCATTCTAAGTTTTTATTTTGAACTTATATCTAATAAGTTAATTTTAGCTTATAAAGGAGTTTATTTTATTTTTCTTCCTAAAACATGTTTATGAAAAAACTAATCCAACTAATATATTATTAACATTTTATTATCTAAAAGTCTCTTTTTTAAAGGAAAAACTTTTGAGTTACACAGTTCATAAGACATTTTTGACTCTCAGATTGTAAAGGCAAGATGGAAAAAGAAAATGTGGGGTGCAAGAAGAAAATATGACTGTGCATTAAATTTTGAAATTTTAGACCAATTTAGTCATTCATCTTTCGAAATACGTGGATTTAGTCTTTTTAATCAAATTTTATTAGGTTTAGTTGATGTTTTGTATGCATTTCAGGATTGTATCTGAGTTGTTTATACTGTTTGACACATTTTCGCTTTAATGTTAAGTCGTCAAATATTATTATGAAATGTGCTTGAAATGTTAAATAAACTTAAAAAAATTGGATTAAAAGAATTAAATTTCTATATTTCAAAAAGTAAATGACTAAATTGACCTAAAATTTTAAAATAAACTAATTCCAAAATTTACTAAAAGTTAAGGGACAAAAATATATTTAAGTTTGCAAATAAAATTGCTCCCGGTTCCTTTTACTACCGGACTTCTTGGGCTTTCTTTTTCTTTTCATTTTGTGGTTTCGCTCCTTTTGTTTATTGGGCTTTGGCCCTAGACGCACCCGGAAAAGATAAGAGGGGACTTAACTCCGCAGCACTTCTTCACATTTCCATCTTTTTCATCTAATTATTTGTTTCTGTAGAAAAAGTCTGAACTGTTTATATAATATATTTTTTAGTTTGTGTAATTTAAAATATATTTTATATTATATAATTACAAATTTTAGATTCTTCAATTCAAAATATATTTATATATTTTTAGATTGTATAATCTAAAATTGTAGTTCTACTATTAAGTGTTCTAAAAATAGTTCTTGGTTCTACAGTTAAGAAGTTAAGATTATAATTTTAAATTTCAAATTTCATTATAACTAAGATTTTTATGATTCAAAATGCTATAATGGAACTTAATCCAGAAGATTTTCAGACCGCACAATCTATAAATAACTCAAAAAGTAGTATCACCTCCACGACTTCTCAAAAGAAAAAGTTAACTAACTTCAGTACTTAGAAAACTCAAAATTATTCAATGTCCAAAATCTGCACTTGGAAAACTGTGTGTCATTTATTTAGCTTGTGTGTTTATCTAACAGGTTCAAATTTCAAAATAATAATTAGGAAGATTTTTTTAAATTTATACAAGCTTAAATAATTGAAAATATAAGTACTCAAAATTAGAAGGAAATTAATAAATGTATTCAAAATTTAAATATAAATGAAACTCAAAACAAGAAAACACATGCTTTTTTAAAAAAATTATATAGAAAAATGACTACATTTAAAGAAAAAAAATCAACATAAATTTATTTAAAATAGATAACAATTTAAATAATAATGATGACAAAGTCATTTATATATGTCAAAAAGACAGTGTATGATATGCATTTAATTTAATGATAAAATTTAGGGTTTGATTGGTGCAATCAACGCATTATAATGCGTCCCAAAAATAGAATCACCATTCTGTGTTGTTTAATTGAAAGCAAGATAAACAAAAGTGGGTGTAATGCATAAATTAGTGCTAAAAATAGAATGAAATTGTAATAATTGGTAGCTAAACCTAGAGACTAGACCTGGAACAGAGAAACCTGGAAACACTTGTTTTAGGGTATTGTCTTGTTGTTAAGAAAAAGAAAAAGAGTGACGCGTGCATGCATGCAATGCAAAGCTCGTAAAATAATTGAGGTGAAATATTTGCAAGGGGTTGCTTCCAAACTTGGTCAGCATCAATGAAACACAACATGGATTGATTTGTTTATATGCAGTTTCTGAGAAGTTAGTGATGTTTTAAGAAAGGTATTAGAGATAAAGGGTACTGTGAACATCGTGGATATGATTGTGTTTGTTTTAGTTGTCAGTTTTAAAGAGGACGCGATGATGAAAGTGAAAGAGGGACCATTGCGCTTACAATCATGTCAATTTTTTACACAACTCTTGCTTGGTTTCTCCACATCAAAATAAAAGGGTCATTCATATGCACCTTTGAGATTGGACCACTACCTGCTCCGTTATCACTAAACTCATGGATTCTACTCTAACATTGTATTACAAATTTAACTACCTTTAAATATTACTCTTTATCACAAAATTAACTTTTAAAATGTTTTCTTATTGACAAATTATAAATTGATTTTAATTTTAGTGGACATAAAATATTATATCTTTGTTCGAACAAAATAAAAGACACTGCAGAACAAAAATATAAAACAAAAACAATTAAAAGGGCCTTTTCCATTCACGTGGATCCCTTTCTTCCATTCAAATATGCGCAAAAAGGAAGAATGTACCTACGTCACTGGATTTCCGTAAAGGAAAATTATAATTTGATTTTTTTTTTACTTCCATCTTTTTTTTTTATATAACTTATGGTAAGTTATTGAATGTTTAAACAAAATAATAATATATTAGTTAATAATCTATATTAAATACATCAAAAAATAAAAAAATGAAGATCATATGGGTGAGTTTCTTATTTTTATTTTTTTTCGTATGAATATATTTCTCTATATATATATAACATTGGTTTTACAAATATAATATATTTAATATTATTTTAATTTAAAATTTTAAGACAGTAATATTATAAATTTTTATTTTTATATAATATTTAATTTTATCTGTTCTGTCTTATGTGAGATTTTTAATTTATACTTTACACTATTCCAAACAAATAGACACTCATTTATTGTGATTAATTAGTAAGGCTTTGGAGGAGAAAAGAAAGTGCCGGGAATTCTCTGCAGTTTCTGAGAAAGTGCTGGAAAAAAATTTTCCAGCTTTTACACGTGAATGCAGAATCTCAAACAATCCTTCGTTACTCCCATCATCTCATCCGATCACGTTTCTTACCCACAAAATGTTAGGCAGCACAGAGTGGTTACAATCATTTCGTGGACCAATTCACATCGCACGTTGATATAGTTGACTTTTCTCTACTGTTGACGAACAATCATGTGGCAGTGCAGAAGGAGCCACAGAGGAACAGCGACAGGCCTCGCACGTCTGATTCCTCGGACCTTACCTTTGATTGCAAGAGACAATCAACGCAGATCGCTAAACAACCAACCCTATGTAATCAACACCTTTTTCACATCCATTTTTTTTATTAATTAATTTGTTTTCTTAGCTTTCTTATTCCCTAATGCACGACATATATGTGGATGGTGTGAATAGTACATCATTGTAGTAAAGTTAGAAATGTGATTGTTCTCATCGAGTAAAATTAAGGTAAAACGAAATGAAAAGTTAGGGCAGTTAATAAAATATTCAGAGAAATAAATGGAGTTAAATGCTTGCAAATTTGGACAAACAAATAAGGTGACATCGGAAAAAGTAGGGGCTTAATCTACAAAATAGACTTTAAAGTACACGATATACATTGGCTTCAATCCTTATGATTTTAAAATTTAACACAGACTTAACTGGTAGGGAAATTTATAAAATTTTAATAGTTATATTATAATATAAAATATCGTAAGTAAGTGTAATATAAAATATAATGAGAATTGAAAATTTTTAGAAATTATGAAAAACAAAATAATATATATATATATATATATATATGATATATTAGACAAGAAATTTGATATTTTATTTTATTCTATTCATGTATTCTTTATATATAACGATATGTAATAGAATATAAATTAGAATATAAGTAATTGCTCTCCACAAAGTTAAATTTGAATAATGTGATGTTATTTTTAAATTATAAAAAAGTGTTATCAACTTTTATGTTAATGTGAGTGAGTTGAAATATTTTTCTTATTTATCATTATTTAAATCAAATTAAAGGTGCGTTATTTATCCTTAGTTGTATCATACAAAATAGTCAATCAAGTGAATGAATCGAAAATAATCATTAAATGAATTTATATGATTTTTTTTTTAAATAAAATTACAAAATTATTGATCAGAATATTTTATTTTATAAATATAAATTTATACAGTATACAAACTTAAATGAATATTTACATATAATTCAACTTAATTATGTAATTTCTTAGAAGTCAATTACTTATATCGGTTTGTAGGAGTTTGATGCGAATCAATTCACACGTCTTTCTTCCACTTTTTTCTTTTCTTATTGAACATTATTTTTGTTACACTTCTCACACGTAATATACAGGTTATTTTTTCTGTTCTATTTATGTACTGAGATAAATATATAGTTATCTGATTAAAAAAATGACATTCACGATTATACTCACAATACGTTTTATTTTTAATTGGAGTTGTGGAATGATGTGTGGGACGCATCTAACTCATAATAGAAAATTAAATTTAACAGCAAATATAAAAGGAAGTGAAGGATGGGTAGGATACATAAAAGTTTAATTAAAAAAATGTTACATTTATGCATGATCATGACTATAATTTAATTATTTTTAGAGATTTATCTAATGTAGAGTTGTCAAAACGGATAATTTTGTCCAACTCGGCTCGATCCACCATGGATTGATTACTTAGTGAGCTAATCCAATCCGGCTCACTCAGTGACAGGATGTTTGTGGTGGCAGGGAGGGGCCATGGTCCCCCAAAAATTTTGATTTTTTTTTATATTTTAAGTATTTTAAATTTTTTTATATTATAGATATTAAATAATATATTATAAATATTAGATAATATATTATAAATTAATGATAATTAAATTAAATATTTTATTTCTTTTATAAATATAATAATTAATATTAATAAATAGTAAATATAAAATCAAACATAATAAAGAATAAAGAATAAAAATATTTATCCATATGTTTTTATTATTATTTTTCATTATGGTTTGAGCTTCTTATATATCGTTCTCATTTCTTATTCTCACATATTTCTTTTTGTTTTTGAAGAGAAAAATATATTTTTTTTGCTCTTATTTCACTTCGTTCTCTTTCATCCACGAGGAGGAAAAGAATGAGGTAATTCTTTCATCTTACTTGATAGTGAAATATTAGTTTAAAAATTTATTTAATAAGTCTTTTTTATATTAATTTTTATTTTATGAACATAGAAGTAAAAGTATCTTACTGAGTGTTTTTTTATAACCGGATTTTAAATGTGGTTCCATTATATGACTTGAGTTTCTCACGAATTGTTCTCATCTCCCATTCTCACATATTTTCTTCTGTTTCTTAAGAGAAAAAGATCTATATTTTTGCTCTCATATATAAGTTGTTGTCTTCCATTCTCAAGAAATAAAGAAAAAGATAATTCTCTCTTGTATCAAATGATAGTGAAATATTAGTTTAATAATTTATTTAATGAGCTTGTATATTAATTTTTTATTTTATGAATATAGAAGAACAAATATTGTACTGTGTGTTTTTTATAACTGGATCCTAAGTGTGGTTTGATCATCATCGAATTTTCTTTTGGTATTTACGTCTCTCAATTTTTTATTAGATTATGATAAATTATTTTTTAGTCTTTTTTTTTTTTAAATAGGTATACAAATTTAACTCTTCCATATATTCATTTGTAGCCTTATTTTTTTTTAGTTATCGTTATACTAAATTATGTATTCATTTTTATTATATTAATGACAATAATTAAATGTATAAATTTTTGACGTATTATTTTGGCTTCCCCAATAATGTTGGTCAAGATTCGCAACTGGGCTCACTTATTAGCAAGTTAAAAATATTGGAACTCAGCTCGGCCTAACGCGGATTGGTAGATTAAACGGGTCGGCTCACGAGTTCACTTAATTAAAAAAATATAATTTATTTATTTATTTTTCAGTCAAAATTAAATTATAATTCTAATTAAAATCTAAATAAACTTTAATAGAATCCAAATACAAACCAAAATCATAAAAATACAAATTATTTATGTGTTAACTAAAAAAATAATCTAATATGACCCAAATACAAAACCCAACTTAACAAAAAAACACTTGTGCGACTCTTTATTTGCGGGTTAGTGAGCTAATCCGACTCACCATGGGTTCAACCCGGGTGAGCTGAATTATGGGTGAACCGAATTAGAAATCAACCCGTATTTAAATTTATAAAAAAAAATTAACCCAACCCGAATCTGTGATAAATCATATTGACTCGCGAATTCCAACTTATTTTAACAACTCTAAACTAATAATTATAATTGAAGAAATAAGACTCGTAATTTTTTATATGTAATTAGTTTTGCTTTAACGTTTGTAGTGTACGATAAAAGTTACGAGGAAGGTGTAGTTAAAAATGTTAAGAGTTTACTCATTAAAAACCCTGACGTAACCTACTCTACTGTCTACCTAAGCTTAGATACTACGCCTACTTGATGAATAAGTTACGAGATAATTTATTTTAAGAACTTATTAATTAAAAATAAATTTAATATCAAGCCATTATAATAATAATAATAATACATTAAAGAATTTTTAAGAATTTGAATATATTCTTTTAAAGGATATATTTCCATTTTGAACTTGCATCTCTAGAAAAAATAATCGTATTTTCTTATAAAAGGAATTTTATGAATAAGTTAGAAAGAGGGTGTATATTTTTGAATGTTGGAATGGAAACATTTAGAGATAACAAGTTCGATCATATATGGTTCCAGAAGTTTTAGGAATGTAGAAATCTTTATATAGAATTATAAAAAAATTTAGAGGTCAAATATATAAATAATATTAAACTTTTAAAGAATAAATAAATTATATATTAATTTACATAAATATAAAAAATAAACTGGGGTCGGTCTTTGTGTGGTTAGTTAGTTTAGTGTCTATTGGTTGTTTATTTATTCTCAGAAAGTTTATCTTGTGATTTGTAACATTATTTGTTGGATATCTCTTAAAGAATATTTGTGATTTCTTTTATATATGTGAATACCCATAGATTTATGCAGATATTTTTATATTTTATATTTTAAAATTTTAAATAAATAATTTTTAAATTCAATTCGAATTAAATTAATCAATAAACTATTATAAATAAATTCAGTATTATTAAAGAGTAAATTTAAATGAGTTGTGTTAAAATATAAATTTTAAAAAAATATTTTTTAATAAAATAAATTTAATTTCATAAGTCAAAATAACAAAAAATTGAAATATATAAAGTTTTAAACTCCACCGTGATTAATATCTCTTACATTGATATTTTATTTTGATCACTTTAATTTAAAAATACTTAAATTAATAAAATTTAGTAATAATTATTAGTAAGCATATTTCTATGAACATCTTCGTACCCGTCTTATTACCAAATAGTTAATTAAATACTCAACTCATTATATATGTGAATATCTATTAAAAATATGAAGAATGCTAATCAGTGTAGGTTAAGATATAATTAATTATCTTTGATTTTATATTTTTATATTCAAAAGAAAAATAATTAACTCTAATAATTAATTATATTATAAATTCATATAATAGATTTTACAAAAATAAAAGTATCCTTTAAAATTTTAAACAATATATTTTTTACAAAAATTAAGCACTTCTGGAATTCTCTAAACAATATATTTTTTACAAAGATTAAGCACTTATAGAATTTTTAAGATATCTATTCAAAAGCAAAAGAAAATATCTCTTTATCTCTCGGTAAAAGTTTTAAAGGTAAAGACTTCAATTGTTATTTAATTTATATTTATATTTTTTTAATTTTTCAGATGTTTAACTACGTTTTTTGTTGGTTTTCTATTAATTTAAACTTATTTACATTTAAATATATTTTAATTTTTAACAATATTAAAATATAATTTTTTTTTAATTTTTTATAGGTGTGTATCAAATAAAATATTAAACACACTTATATAATATTTGTAAATATTTTTATTTTCTAAATAAAATAAAATTATATTAGGGATTATCATGTCTAAATTCATTTAATATCATAATTAATTATAATTAATTATGAACTCTTATAAAATTTGATAAATATTTTTCTGTTAGTTAATATCTTAAGGACACCAATTAACATGATCTTAGAAATATTAATTTAGTATTAGTCCCATATTTTATTTACGGATATTTGTGAATGTAAATTTTTTTGCATTCCTAATCGAATCATTATGCTCTCTTTTTTTCATTCATTAAGTTTATACATAGGTGAAAAATATGTAGAGGTATAATAACCAAACATTCTATTACTATTTTTTACATATTTTGTTCCTACTAAGAGCTATTTACCCCTCCATTTTTATTTTACAATGAAACTGAAATAAATAAATAGAAGAGAGAGGTTGATATAAAATATTACATTGTGGTGCTTAATCTTAATTCTTCTTATTTCATTACAAAAACTTCGCCGGAAAACGAATTTGGACCAACTAATCAAATTGTCCGTATAAAAAATAAGAGTGAAATTTAACTTTTTAAACTTGGGTATGTAAATTAGTATTATTTAGAGTTGTCAACCACAAATTGGTCATGAGTTAGTCATTTAATAAATGAACTCAACCCGACTCACTTATTAACAAACAAAAATTGAAACTCAGTTTAGTTCATCGATTGTTGAGTTAAACGGATTAGCTTACTGACTTAATTAAAAAAAAATATGATTCTTTTTTCTTCCGTCTAAAAAAAAAAAACTAAATTATGATTGTGATTAAAATATAAATAAACTTAAATATAATCCAAAATAATGTTTAATCCCAAATACAAACTAAAATCACAAAAATATTATTTTTGTATTTGTCAACCCAATATGTTGGCTAAAAAAAAAATAGATAAACCCAACCCAAATACAAAAAAATTATGTGACTCTTTATCTGCGGGTAGGCTGGTGAGTCAACCTAGTTCACTACAGACTCAACCTGGATGAGTCGGGTTCTTGGTGAACCGGATCAAAAATTAATCCGTACTAAAATTTGTAACAATTGACTCGAACTCGTGATGGACCAGGTTGACCCAATAATTCCGCTTTGACAACTCTAGTATTATTTATCAAGAAAAAAATAATATAACAAAAAAGAATTTAATCAGGAACTAGTTGATTATTTTTTTCAATTTGAAAACCTAAAATTGAATAACATTTTAAGACTAAAGACGCAATTAAACATCTATTTAAGATAAATTTCTGTTTATTCATAAAGTCATTAGTTTATACATTAGCTGCGAAAATACTATTTACCTTTCCACTTAATCAAATATTCTTACCATGTACTTTTATAAATCTTTGGCATAGTTACTTTAAAGTCATCAGTGAAAATATTTTTACCTAATAATAATTTATAAAAATTAAACTTTATTGGAAACTCTGTATTGTATAATCAGTGAAAATATAAGTTACACAGTTATATCACATTAGATATAGTATAAATCATGTTAAAAGTAAAATACCCACTTCTTCAACTTCTCTAACCAATTATAATGCATAAAATTCTAAATGTTTTCCAAAAAAAATTTTTTTTTATTTTATTTTTAAACTTCTAAATGGTATTCTTTTAATAAACCCAATATTATGCTTCAATCGTCAATCCTCAAAGGAGTTGACCTTTAACCCCAGAAAATATACCAAGAGCTTTTGTTTGCAGGGAAGATAATAGACCAAAAACTAGGTAATCATTGAAGATTCGTAAAAGACTAAACAATATAATGATTTAAATAATGAGAAACAAATAATATAAGTAGGAAATTAATATTAACCTTTTTTCTTATAAACTATCTTTCGGAGTCGAATTTCTCTGTTCAGTTTTTTTCCTTTTTTATTTTTTGTTGAACATTAAAAACACGTTATTTAATATTTTAAAAATAATTTTAATATATTTTAAAATTTTAAAATTAATGACCATTAAAAACACAACTAAGTGAGGAATATCACGCAGCGATTGGTGCCTCCTTTTTCCTGTCTGAGATGCAATGCAATCATTAATTTTGTAGTGTAAAAAAGTAAAAAGAATTAATTTTATTCTTTTTAGTTCTTTTGGGTACACTAGTGGGGTCTCATAGATCATTAGTGGTGCAAATCTTCTAACCTATTTTCTATCTTCACAACTCAATCATAATTTTATTCCGTTACTAAAATGAGTAGCTTTTCATTCCCACGTTTCATTATATGCATGGGTTTTCACCCTATGTATATTCCAAACTTCGCCCTCATGTCTATGAGATTATCATTGCACAACTTACTTTTTATTTTTATTATTCTTTACAAATAAAAACACTTAGAAATTCAAGTTGGAAGTGCATTTGCATTAAGAAATTAGTTGAAAGTTCATTTAAAAATGAGTAATTCATTTAAAAGTGAGTAACATGATGATAATATATAAATAAAATAATTCATCATCTTAAAGTTTTTAGTTGACTTGTCTTCGACGATAGTTCGGACAAATATTGATAAACATATTTTCTAGATTTTGGATTTAAATGTAATATGTTGATTTCTTATATTATTCACTACACAACATTGAATCTTCTTATTATTTTTCTTAAAAATAAAACTCATACAAATAAAGTTTACGCTGGTGTTGAAAATTTATATATAACGTAATTAAAAAAACTCTTATATCATTATTATTTTTATGATAATTAATTCAAAAGTTATATGATAATAAAAAAAATCAGATAATTTGTTTAGGTTAAATAGGTTTGTATTTTATTAGAAGAAGGAACAGATAATTTGTTTAGGTTAAATAGGTTTGTATTTTATTAGAAGAAGGAAAAGAAAAAGGTTTGTGGTGTTGTATTGTATGATGAAATTTGAAGTTATGGAAGATTGTGATTCCCTCTGGTCTGTACGACGAGGATGAGTCCTCCTTGTCTCGCGGCGATAATGTTCCCTCACAGTCCATCACTTTCCATTTGTTTGTCGTAAGAAAAGATATTTCTCCAACTTTTATGAAAAATGCATATAGTTAATACTTTTTTAACTTTAATAATAAATTCTGTATACTTCTGGTTTAATATTAAACTATAAGATGATAGAGAGGATGAATTTAGTAGGACCGGACATAATTTACTATAACTATATTAAACTAAAATATGCTAAACTGTTCATAATAATAATAATTGAACTGTATTATAAAATAGTTCAGTTTTAAGAAACTAAATTAATGTTAAGTTAATTAAGTTAACTATTGAACTATAGTAAATTGAAATAACAAAATACCTCAAATAAAATATTGGTATTAAGATAAGAATTGGACTTATGTATTTTGTGTCTTATGTTTTATTCTTTCTTTTTCATATTGAAATATTTATTTTATTTTGTCTTAATTTTTTTCTTTACTCTTTCTTTGAGAAAAATATAAAATATTTATAATTAATTTATTAAAAAAAATTATAAATTAATTCAAGATCTTATTTTA